>FTBB01000028.1_pt1 | contig 51474 bp, 30 predicted proteins | sample 1639251 | NCBI WGS metagenome assembly FTBB01 (sample SAMEA3914864, study PRJEB12502) | metagenome | biome: forest; material: soil | place: USA | collected 2012-03-12 | depth 0.3 m | reverse complement strand
AGTTCCCGACCACGGTCACCATCGAGACGCTTGCGGAAGAGCTGCTGACGTTGGATTGCGTAACGTAGAGGCCGTTGGACGAATAGTCGAGATCGGAGACATGATATTGGTTGGCGGTGATGATCCATGCCTTGCGGTAAATTCCGCCGTAGCCTTTCCACAGTCGCGGCAGACCATCCGGCAAGGCGTCGGAACAGGAGGCGCTGCTGACCTGCACCGCGAGCACGTTATCCCCGCCGAAGTTGATCGCGCTGGTCGCGTCAAATTTGAACCATGTATATCCGCCGCGATGTTCGCCCACGAACGTGCCGTTTACGTAAACGTCCGCTACTTGGAAGGCGCCCTCAAAATAGACGTAAATGCACTGCCCGGCATCGCTGTTAGGTATGGTGAAGTGGGTGCGATACCAGGAATTGGAGTAATGAGTTCGGCTGTCTATGGAATCCCAGGTATGTGGAACCGAGACCGTCGCCCACGAACTGTCGTCAAAAGTGATCGCCTGCGCTCCGGTCAAGGTATTGCTGGGGAAGAATTTCCAGACGCCGTTGAGCTGGGTTTGTGTTCGGTCGGTCGTTGGGGGAACAAAAATGCTCGCTTGAGTTGTCTGGTGTAGAAGGCCGAGGGCAATCGATGCGGCCTTAAGGGATGTGAGGCAGTATTTTCTGAGATTCATGGGTTATTCGTGATTGGTCGCGGTGGCGTTCTTCGATTGTTTCTGGTCTTTGCTCATTCGGGTTCGGGAAGGAGCGGAATTTAAAAAGCTGAGGCGGGTGGCGAGCGAGATGCGCCGATGGCTCGCTAACTAGCTTAGCCGTGCCTAGGACTCGGAGTTTTACGGGCAGCCTGCGCTCTCCGGAGAGCGACCTGAGCCTCTCTATACCCTTCGCGAGAGGCTCAGGTTCGGCCAACTCTCCTCGTTATTGCACGGAGACTGTCGCGCCTGCGGAGACGCCCGCGGAATTCACTGCACTGACCCGGTAGTAATATTTGGTCCCTGCGGTCAGCCCCGAGTCTGTGAACTTTGTCCGCACCGTCGTCTGGATAAACGCGTCCGGGAAGGGGAAAGAGCCGGACGTGGTCGAGCGATAAACAACATAACCCGTCGCGTTCGTCACGGGTGACCAGGTCAGATCAATCTTCGTCGCATCGGACTCCCGAGCTCCAGAGAAGCTGCCTGGAGCCGCGGAGGGCGCCGCAGGCAAGGGCGTGCAAATGACGGTGTTAGAAGAAGCGCTGCTTCCAATCGTGTTGATTCCCTTCACATAGTACAGGTAGATCTTCCCGTCGGTCGGAGTCGTGTCCGTATAGGTCGTGCCGGTTACGGCATCGGCCACGGTGATCGTGCGCAGCGTGTTGTAGCCGCCCGCGTTGTCTGAATAGAGCGTGCTGCGTGAGATGCTGTAAATCTTCGCTGCGGAGGCAGCGTTCCAGCTCAGGGAGACGCGATGGTGGCCCGAGCTCGTGACGGTCAAGCCCGTGGGCGTCGCCGGAACGTTCGTGGAGAGCGACGACGAAGGCGTGATCCCTGCGCTTTGCGGGGAATTGGCGCTATATCCACCCGAAGGATTCCAGGACTGCACCACGTAATAGTAAGTCGTTCCATTGGCGGCCGTCGAGTCCGTATAGGTATTGATGCTGGCATCAGCTCCGCAGACCGTGCCTATTTTTCCGCTCGCGATCGAGACGTACCCTGAGCCTGATGTCGTGGAGCGCAGGATATTGTACCGAATCGCTCCCGGGACCACCGGCCAGGTCACCAGGATGCGGCCATTCCCGACATAGGAAGTCACACTGCTGGGCGGGGAGGGTTTGAATCCGGTCAATTCCATCCGCAGATAGTCCACGGCCACATACGCCTGGAGATCTGTCTTCCCATTGCTGATCGTGAGGGTATTCGTCCCAGCATGCAACATGGAGCCCGGAAAGGTGATCCGCTCATCGAAAAAGGGACCGTGATTGCTCAGGTGGACGCTGCTGTTGTCAGAGTAGCCAGAGGGTGGAGTGAAGCCGAACTCAGTAGTCGTCAGCGGATTGGGCGCTGCCGTAACGCCGGTGGCCGTACCGAGCTTGGTTCCGTTGATGCTGACGATGATATCATGGCCGTAGGTCCAGGCCCCCGCCAACCCGAGATAGAGCGAGGCCTGCGCTCCCGAGGCTGGCGCCGTGGCCAGATTGAAATTGATCGTCCCGTTGCATGGCTGATACGTGCCATTCGTATCGGGCAGCGAGGGCAGCACGTAATTCCAATCCGTGGACCAGCGGCTTTGACCGACGGTGTACGTGAGGCCGCTCGGGAAATCCACGTTGAAGTAGGCTTCGCCACCCCAGACGGGCGTGGGGAATCCAATCGCCGGCGACGCTTCGGGCGCCCAATAGTCTTCGCCGTGGCGGAACTCCGTCGTCTTGCGATCGGGAACGCCTAATTCGAAGACGGTCGGAGCCACCCGTGCGTCGGTCCAACTCACGGTTCCCACATCGGTCGTGGCGCCGGCTCCGACGGTCACACTGAAGGGAGCCGCGGGGAGATTATAGAGGAGCGGTGGGCTGCCCCCTTGCAATTCCTGGGATTGCAAGGTCCCAGCCGCCCCTGGTCCGAAGGCAAACAAGGTGTAATTCGAACCCGCCTGGACATCGGGAATGGTAAAATTTCCGCTGGAATCGGTCTGGGTCCAATATTGGTAGGGCTTGAGCCACTTCTGGAAATCATAGGTCGCACTCGAGGTCTGGGGCTGCTGCTCGATCCCGACCCAGGCGCCTGGAACGATCGGGTTCGGGTTATTGGAGTCGTGAAATTGGATTTTGCCCTTCACGGTTCCGCGTCCTGAGGCCGGCGTATAGCTGGCATCCGTGTACCAGCTATAGGGCCAGGCGCCTTTTTCCGCGCTGTCTTGGGCGAGCGCATCAGCCCAGAGGGCATCTGCCGCCTGCCCCGGGTCCGTGATCGATGCCGGGACATTGTTGTAGTAAATGAACCATGGGCCCATGGTTTTCGTCCACACTTCGCCCGCCGCCAGTTGGCCATCATTACCCTGCCCGACTTCACCCGTGAGGATGGAATTGTTCAGATTGTTCCCGGGGTATACTCCGACGTCCCGCTTGAGTGGACCGCCGTCGCTGAACTCCATATTCGTCATGATCCATGCCCCGATATTGAGCCCACCAGAGCCGACGCTAGCCCAGCCCCAAGCCTTTTGCTCGTTGTGGTCTATGGCGGGTATGAATTTGTTGTCCCACGCGGTAATCGGCACGGCATCGACATCGATGCTGCTTTCCTTCGGACTATCAAGTACGTGGACCGAGGTAGTGCGAGGGCTCTTCAGGTAGTTTCGCGCGCCATCGGCCACCAGCCAATTAAATGGGTCGGAAACCCGCGTCACGACGCCCCAGGCACTAATTCCTCCGTAGCTGTCGTCCCCGCTTCCGTGGGTCATGGTGGCGGTGGAATAGAAGCCGGGTGAGCCGCGCAACATCGAAAAGTGGGCTTCCATTTTGCCCGTCGTGTCCATTTGCGTGAGCTTGACGTCGGCATAACCGCCGCCATTCCTGGTAGGATCTACCGCCAGAGAATAGGAGTAAGCGCCGCCGCCGATCTGGAACCCACCGTAGTAGTAGTTCCCGCGCCCGGGCCCCGCGGGATCGGCCAGCACATCGGTTTGCGTGGTGGTTCCGTTGTTGTTGTAAGTATATTTGACCGTATTGAGGCGGGCATTAGCGGTATCGATCACAATGGAAACGATGCCATTGTCCATGGTCACGGTGCCATCGCCGTGGTCCGTGACAGTGACGTTCGGACCCGACCCATTTCCGCCACCAGGACTGTTCGCTAACGCCGTGCAGCAAATGCTGTGAGTGAGGATGCCGGTGAGCAGGCACGCAGCGTGCCTCGGGAGGAGAGGTGTTGTCATTTGTTTTGGGAGGATTACGCCGGGGCGAGAATGCCCTGGACGCGAATAACCTTTCGCCCTTCGTTAGTTAGCGTCTATCGCACATTCGGGTTACATGCGGCGAAACATGCGGAAGCGGCCTTGGCAAAATGGTAGTCCGAAGGTAGAGAGAAGCGTGTCCCCCGTCCGCATCGCCCTCATTGAAGATTCCGAGCCCTTCTCCCGCGCGCTCCAGGTTTTTTTTGGCCGGCCCGGCTCTCGCATCCAATGTTTAGCTACTTACTCGAGCGCCGAAGAAGCTTTGCGCGAAATCCCTCGCATCAAACCGGAGGTGGTGTTGGTAGATATGAATTTACCGGGCGCAAATGGCATCGAATGCGTCGCCCGCTTGAAAACAATCGTCCCCTCCGTTCTGTGCCTCGTCCTCACCATTTTCGAGGATGCTCCGATGATTTTCGAGGCGCTCAGGGCTGGGGCCTGCGGCTATTTGCTTAAGCGGACGCCGGCGGCGAAGATCGCGGACGCCGTTATCCAAGTCTGCGCGGGTGGATCCCCGATGTCTCTGTCTGTCGCACGCCAAGTGGTGAGTTTTTTTCACACGCGACCACCCTCCAAAGAACTCTCCGTCTTGACGGATCGGGAGCATGAAGTTCTCAACAGACTCGCCGCAGGGGAACGCTATCAAGAGATTGCAGATGGACTCGGCGTTAGCGTCCATACCATCCGCGCGCATCTTCGGAAAATTTACGAAAAACTTCACGTACATTCACGCACGGAGGCGGTACTGAAATTTCTCGGCGAACCTCACTAAAATGCGCTCGGAGCCGAATCCGCAGTTAACAATCGCTTAGTAAATGACGACCTCGCTTTTACCGCCATCCTCCATAACTAGCATCGCCATCGTCGAGGATACGCCGGGACTGGCTGCAAATCTGCGCCGTATCGTAGAGCGTTCGCCTGGATTCACCTGCGCGGGAGTGTGGCGCAGCGGCGAAGAAGCGCTAGTCAAAGCACCCGCTTTCCGGCCCGATGTCGTTTTAATGGACATCAATTTACCAGGCATCTCCGGCATTGAAGCGACCGCCCTGCTCAAGCGCCAAATGCCGGATATTCGGGTGATTATGGTCACCGTGTATCGAGATCACGACAAGATTTTCGACGCCCTCAAAGCGGGTGCCTGCGGCTATCTGCTAAAGCGGTTCACCCCGGCTGAGATCCGCGAAGCGATCGTTGAAGTGCGCGACGGCGGAGCGCCAATGACTCCGGAGATTGCGCGAAGAGTGGTGGAAGCTTTTCATGACTCCGCGCGAGCGGAAGGAGGAGGGCCCCTGACGAAGCGAGAGGCGCAGATTTTGGACTTGCTTGCGCAGGGCCTCGCAAACAAAGAAATCGCCGCTCGTTTGGACCTCAGCACTGAGACTGTGCGAGTGCATCTGCGGCGCGTTTACGACAAGCTTCATGTGCGCTCACGCACCGAAGCCGTGGTCAAATACCGAGATGCAAGTTGGTCTGCGACCACGTGAGTAATTCCGAGGTCCATGACACTTTCGAAATGCTTTCTGCTTCCGTGCATAACGCTTGCTCTCTTGGGAGGCTTGGTTTCAGCGGCGGCAGCGAGTGACAGTGGTCGGTTTCTTGTTCGGAACTGGCAGTCGGGCGACGGGCTTCCCAGCAGCATCGTTCGCTCTGTAACGCAGGCATCTGACGGCTGGCTGTGGATCGGTACGGCAGAGGGAGTCGTGCGTTTCGATGGGGTGCGTTTCAGCGGCTTTACCGGCGAGCCTGATGCGACGCTTTCCCGGTTACCGGTGCACGCGATCTTTGCACTGCCCAATGCCGAAATGTGGATCGCGACGGTCGGCGGAGGCCTGCTGCGTTGGGACGGACAAAGGTTAGCCAAGGTATGGGACGACCTTGAACCCGCGCTGCCAGGAAAGCCGATGGTCCGGGTCAACCAAGTAGTCGCCGCCGGCCGTGGTCGAAAGTGGATCCTTCGTGGCGAAGAAGTTTGGATCGCCGAGGCGGACACGGCGCCCGTATGTGTGGAACGTACGCCCCAGATCGATGCTGAGCTTCGCAACGACGCGGAGATGTGGTCAAGGCGTGGCCGCTCGATCATCGGCAACTCCGAACCTATACTCATCGACCGGCTGAGCCGGCGCTGGAGCGCCCCTGCCACGGGCGGCCTGTTCGTGACACGTCCGGCTTTGGACCCACAGCCGGTGCCGTTTGCCGATGCCGAAGGAGTCGTGCGCATCGCCGAACTGTACGAGGATCATGAGGGAAACATCTGGGTAGCGACGAATGAGAGCGGGCTCGTTCAAATCCGTGAATCTCGCGTTCAAGTGCTCACCGCAACCGACGGTCTTAGCAACCCTTCTGTCCAGGCAGTGCTGCAAGATCGCAGGGGCACGCTATGGATCGCCACCAAATCGGGTGGCATCGATCGATTTTATTCCGGGCGTATCGCGCACTTCGAAGCGGGCGATCCAAATCGGATCGTTTCTTCTTTGTATGAGGACCAGGCTGGCATGGTTTGGGCGGTGAATCGCGGCGGGAAAGTGTTTCGATTCGACGGTGAAGGCTTTCGTCCCATGTTCCCGAACATTACGATGCCGGGGCGGGTGGTACCTATGCTGGAGGATAAACAAAGCCGCCTTTGGTTTGGCGGACAACAAGGGCTTGCTGTGTGGTCTGATGGACAACTTTCCATTCGAGGCGTGGAGAACGGAGCCCACCCTTTCGAAGCCACCGCAGTGGCCAAGGATGCCAATGATGCCCTCTTGATAGGAACCGGCACTGGCACCCTTCTTCGTGGCACGAAGGGCAACTTTGAAATGCTCGCCCCTTCGGATGCGCTCGGGGGCCGGTTCATTTCGGGTCTGCTTCCAGACCGCGACGGCGTCGTCTGGATCACCACGCTCGGGTCCGGACTTTATCGTTGGAAAGGGGGAAGACTCACTCACTTTTCTGAGGAGGACGGCTTGCCAGACGCGCGCCTCACCTGCGTGCTCGCCGACGCCGCCGAAAACCTCTGGCTCGGGTCCCTCACCGGCATCATTCGAGTGAGCAAAGCAGACTTGGAAACCTTAGCGACTAGCGATGCTCGCGCGATCCATTGCCTTCAACTCGACCGTTCCGATGGAATGATTTCGCGTGAGTGCACGGGGCTATGTCAGCCCTCGGGTTGCCGCACGGCAGATGGGCAGCTTTGGTTTCCCACGATGAATGGAGTAGTTCATTTCGACCCGGCAAAGATTCCGCTGCACTCAGAACCCGTGCCGGTGGCAATCCTCGATTGCAAAGCCAATGGGCGTTCTCTGGGGATCAAGGGGCCGCTGCTGGCTGGCCCGGGAAAGCCAAGCCTGGAGTTTCGCTATACCGCGTTCAGCTTCGCGGCGCCGGATAAGGTAAGATTTCAAGTTCGGCTTCGCGGACGGGAAACCCAATGGCGCGACGTCGGCTCGCAACGAACTGCCACCTTCGAAGGGATACTGCCAGGGAGCTACCGGTTCGAGATGCGAGCGGCAAATGGCGACGGCACCTGGAATGACGCAGGCGCAGCGCTCTCTGTGGAAATCTTGCCTTACTTCTGGGAAGCTCCTTGGTTCCGGTGGATGGCGGCCGGGATCCTTGCAATCGCGGCCGTTGCAATTGGCTGGACCGTGGCTCGGTCGCGGATGCGTCGTCACGTTGCCGCCCTGGAACAGCAAAACGCGCGCGAACACGAGCGTGCTCGCATCGCGCGGGACCTCCATGACGATCTCGGAGCGAGCCTCACGGAAATTTCACTGATGGCTCAACTCGCTGTGGAGGAGCAAGCAGACTCCTCCCTCCCGAAAGAAGCCTTGCCGGAAATCGCCACGAAAGCCCAGTCGCTGGTGGGAACGTTGGACGAAATCGTCTGGGCAGTAAATCCTCGCCACGATACCCTCTCGTCTCTCGCCGAGTATCTCGCCGCTTTCGCTGGTGAATTTCTAGATGCGGCGGGCATCACCCTTCGTCTCGATATACCCCACGGGCTGCCTTCCATCGTGCTCGACGCCGAACGCCGCCACAACGTCTTTCTCGCCGCACGCGAAGCCTTAAACAATGCCGTGAAACACTCAGGCGCCACCGAGATCGGCCTACAGCTTCGCGCGGATGAGGAACGCATGGTAGTTATCGTATCCGACAACGGTTGCGGATTCGATTCGGCTCAAGCGTCGGAGGGCAACGGAGCACGCAATTTTTCTACTCGGTTAACACAACTGGGGGGAGCCTGCGCGATTGAAAGCGCTGTCGGAGCGGGAACCAAAATACGGCTGACTGTTCCTCTCCGCAGCGTTTGAAGCGGGAGCAATTTAGAATGCCCGTGGAGCTCGGAAAGCGCGGATGCTCGTACGTCACCCGAATTGCCTACGGCACGCCCAAAACAATCGGTGTTACTTTCCGCGCGACCTGACCGGCTCGGTCATGCCGTCTTCCTGTCTCCTATGAATTCACACTTTCTCGTCTCTCCATTTTGTCTCGGTCTGATGACCGCTTCACTCCTGGCCGGACCGCCGACAAAGCTGGATCTGGCGCCCGGCGATCACGTCGCCATTGTCGGCAATGCGCTTGCCGAACGGATGCTTCACGACGGAACGCTGGAGGCGTTCATTCATAAGGCGCAGCCGCAGCGGGATATCAGTGTGCGCAACCTTGGATTCGCGTCGGATGAAATCAATCTCCACGTGCGCTCGGATGGTGTGCCACCGCCTGAGGAATTGCTCACAAAAATGAAGGCCGACGTCGTGCTCGCCTTCTGGGGTTTTAACGAGTCGTTCAAGGGTTATGAGGGCCTGACGCAATTCAAAGCTGATCTGGATAAATATCTGAAGGACTTCAAAGAAGCGCGGTTCAATGGAAAGAGCGCGCCACGGGTGGTGCTTTTTTCACCCATCGCCCAGGAAAAAGGAATAGACCCCAATTGGCCGGAGCCGGCGGCAAACAACACCAATCTGCAAAACTATACGGCCGCGATGGCCGAGGTGGCAAAGGTCAACGACGTACAGTTTGTGGACCTCTTCGAACCTTCGCTCGCGCTTTACGCCAGGGCGAAAACACCGCTGACGCATAACGGCATCCATCTCACAACAGAAGGCTATCATGCCTTGGCGCCGATCCTTTACCAAGCCATCTTCGGGGCCACGCCGCCGGAGGATGATGCCCTATTGGAAAAAATCCGCGCCGCCGTAGTGGTCAAAAACGAGACCTGGCTAGCTCGCTATCGCACGGTGGACCAATATAACATATTCGGCGGGCGCTCGACCATCGAATACCGGTCAACAACCACGGACAACGCAAAGCACGACAATCGCTATGTTCTATTTCCAGAGATGGCCGTACGCGATGTTATGACGGAAAATCGAGAGCGGCGGGTGTGGGCGCTAGCCAAGGGTAGCGACTTGACGATCGACGATTCGAATGTGCCTCCAGTGCCGAAGATAGGCTCGAACTTGCCGGGGCCGAATCCAGACGGTTCTCATGTCTTCCTCGATCCCGAGGAAGCGATTAAGCACATGACCGTGCCAAAGGGCGTGAAGGTGGAATTGGTCGCGAGCGAGAAGCAGTTTCCTGAGCTGGTCAGTCCGGTGCAGATGGCGTGGGATACCAAGGGGCGGCTCTGGATTTCCTCGTGGAAAAATTACCCGGAACGGACGCCGGACAGCAAAGAGGGCGACAAATTGCTAGTGCTAGACATAGGGCCGGACGGGAGAGCGACAAAATGCACGACCTATCACGATGATCTTAATTGTCCCACGGGATTCCAATTCTACAAAGACGGTGTTCTCGTGATGAAATCGCCTGAGTTACTTTACCTCCGCGACGTGAATGGCCATGGCAAAGGTGAGCTGCAAGAGCGGGTGCTGAATGGCTTGGACGCGGCCGATTCACACCACGAGACCAATTCGATGGCAATCGAGCCGGGAGGAGCGATTTACTTGAGCGACGGGGTCTTCCATCGCACGGGTGTGGAGACGGCGCATGGACCGGTGCATAATATGAACGGCGCTCTCTATCGCTGGGAGCCGCGTTCAGGAATATTTGAGCGCTACGTCGCGTATGGTTTTGCGAACCCTCACGGAAAAGTGTTCGACTACTGGGGCAACGACATCGTCACGGACGCGACTGGGAATGCAAACTACTTCGCGCCGGCGTTCAGCGGGCATATCGATTTTCCGGGCACGCATCCGCGGTTGAAAGAGTTTTGGGAGCGACCTTCGCGTCCCTGCCCCGGCACCGCAATCCTGAGCAGCCGGGCGTGGCCAGCCGAGTTCAATGGGAACTTTCTGAACTGTAACGTCATTAGCGTCCATGGCATCTTTCGGGTGAAAGTGACCGAGGACGGCTCCGGTCTGCACGGCGAAACGTTGGAGAACCTAGTGACATCGGACGATCCAAATTTCCGACCGTCAGGGATCAGCGTCGCGCCGGATGGATCGCTCTACTTCATGGATTGGCACAAACCGCTGATCGGGCATCTGCAACATCATTTACGCGACCCAAACCGCGAGCAGGAGCATGGCCGGATCTATCGCCTGACCTATGAAGGGATGCCGCTGTTGAAGCCGGCAAAGATCGCCGGAGAGCCCATTCCTGTGTTACTTGATTTGCTCAAGACGCCCGAAAACAATGTGCGCGAACGCGCGAAGATCGAGCTGAGCGCACGCGATACGGCGCAAGTCATGGCCGCGGTGGATGCATGGGCCGTGGGGCTGGATCGGCATGAGCCGGAATATGAACACCACCGGCTGGAAGGCCTTTGGGTGAAACAATATCACAATGTAGTCGATCCAGCGCTGCTCCAGCAGGTGCTCGCGTCCCCAGAGCCGCGGGCGAGGGCACAAGCGGTGCGGGTCCTCTGTTATTGGCGCGATCGCGTCCCGCAGGCGCTGGCACTTTTAAAAGCTGCGTCAGACGACCCTGCTCCACGAGTCCGCCTGGAGGCGGTGCGCGCAGCGAGTTTCTTCCAAGGCGAGGACGCCCGGGAGGCCATTCGCGTGGCCTATGAGGCGCCGAAGCAGGAGATGGATTACTACCTTGAATACACCTTCAAAGAGACAATGCGCCAGTTGCAAAGCCTCGTGCCCGAGGTCTTGCTGCCTTCTGATGAGAAAGCGCTGACCTATGTGATTAGCCACATGAGCGACGGCGATTTAGGCAACGCGCCGGAAACTGAACTAATATTGTCACAGCGAATCGATCGCCAGGGGTTTGATCCGGCTAAACGTGAACTAGCATTGCTGACATTGGCGAAATTGCATGGTACCGACCGTGTGCAGGAAATCGCAGCGGCTTTGCAAAGGCTCGATGCGAAGGGACGTGACGGCGATCCGTCCGTCAATGAACTGGGCAAGATGATCGCGCTGACGTCCAGCGCGGACCTTGCCAAATCTCGTGCGGTGTTGGCAGCCCTCAGCCAAAAGGCGGCGCAAGAGAGTGTGCGCCGCGCGGCTTGGACAGCTTTAACGATGGCGGACATGAATCCGGCAAAGACTTGGACAGAAGCAAATAGCGATCAGACGAAGCAAGCGCTCGTGGAAGCCATCAGCGCCGTGCCAGACGCGGCGCTGAGAGCGAAATTCGAACCACAGTTGGCCGACACTCTGGCAGACAAGAAAGCGGATCGAGGCTTGCGGAGAGCAATTTTGGGAACACTACCATTGATGGGATCTGATTGTGCTAAAGCTAATTTCGGAATCCTCGCGGCACTTGTGCAAGGCGGCAACGAGCGGGCATTGGCGGCGCGCGCCATCTTGCAGCTTCCCCGGGAGAGTTGGGAGAAATTGACGGCTGGCTCTTTGGCGGAAATTATTCTCGCATACGCGAAGACCGTGCCCCCGGGAGACCGCGCAAATCAGGATTTCGTCGAGATGATCCAGGCTGGCGCGGAATTCGCGAGTCTCTTGCCGGCCGAAAAAGCTGCCGCGCTCCAGAAAGAACTGCGCGCTCTTGGAGTGAGCGTTTTTGTGGTGAAGACCGTGCGAGAACAAATGCGATACGACACGCCGCGGCTAATCGTAGAGGCGGGCAAGCCCTTCGAAGTTATCTTTGAAAATGTGGACATGATGCCGCACAACATTGTCTTTGTGCAGCCCGGCACGCGTCAGGCCGTGGCGGAAGCGGTGCAGACCATGAAGCCGGACAAATTGGACTACGCAGGTCGTGCCTATCTTCCTGGGGATGGCAAGAAGCTCGATCCCCGCGTTTTGGGTGCTTCGCGCCTCATCGAGCCCGGACAAAAGGAAACGCTGAAGATCACGGCTCCAGACAAGGAAGGTGAATACGAGTACTTCTGCACCTTTCCAGGGCATTGGGTGATTATGTTTGGCCAGCTGGTGGTAACGAAAGATCCGGAAGCCTATCTGCAAAGAAATCTGTCAAGCGCCAGGACTATTCCCGCTGCTGAAACGAGGCGTTCGGAATAATCCCGTTAGCGTGGTATGCCGCGGCGGGCGTGCTCGGCCTCCTCCTTTCCAGAATCCCTACCGCGGACGCTTTGTACCAGAGTCGAGTCGTGGTGGAGGGCGGCGACACAAGTGTGTCATCGCCTCACGAGACGATATTAGGTGGGATTCAATCTTTCGTGGTCAAGTGGCGCAGCCATAGGCGATCTCTTGCAATTTCAGCAAGAGTTTCGGGGGATGACGTATTTCTCACGCGCTTTTTCGGAGAGGATCAACGCCACAGCGTTCCCTAGAGCCTGTTATCCACTTTTAGGACGATAGTGCATTTAACATAAGGATAGCGAAAGCAAACCGATCCAAACGATTGAACCATTCGGGTACGTTTGCTTTTTTACATAAGGCCAGTGTAGCTTCGCGGTGTCGCGAGGCTGTTCGCCGCGCTCATTTTCATTAGCGTTACCGCGGCGTCAGGATGATATAGTCAATTCCCAGTTGATAACTCGAGGACGCCGCATTCTTTCCTGTGACTGTGAAGGTAAACGTGTGCGCACCGCTGCTGCCTGGCGTAAATGGCCCGACGTTCACGGAAGTATATTGGCCTGTCGATTCATATTCATCCACCGGATCACCATGCTGAAAGCCATTGACGGACAGTTGGAAAATGCCGCGGTTTGGCCCCGCCTTGATCCCGACGGTAATATCGTAAACGGTCCCGGAAACAATCTCGGAGCCAGTGGTAAAGGTCGCCGATTGTCCCACAGCGGTACTATTCACGAGATCCCATGCACCGGCGCTCGCAGCCGGATCACTTTGCAGTGAAATCAGCCCCGAAGGCGAACTCGTCGACGCGATACTCTCCGCCTCGGATTGCTTTCCGAGCGGTGTAAGTTGGATGTAGTCGATCGTGACGGAATACCCGGTGCTTGCGGCATTCTTCCCTGTCACCGTAAATCGGAATTGCTTGTCGCTGGTCGTCGCTGGCGTCCATGTGCCAAGATTGATCGCGGTAATGACTCCATTCGTATCCGAGCTATATTCATCCTGAACGGAGCCTATGTTACTAAAAGTGGATCCGCCGGCGGGGGCTGCCGCCAATTGAAACTGGCCGCGAGTATTTACTACTTTGCAACCAATGCGCACATTGTAACTTCCGGCGCTCACGCTCGGTACATTGAGGGTCACAAAGTCTCCGACGCCGTTCGCACGAAGAATCGCAGATGCACCGTTACTATATCCCGCATCCGTGATGTTTTCCACCGTTGCGGAGGATTTTGCCAGGACAGTTAGCGATTCGCCTTCATAGTGGCCTTTGAAGGCGGGGGCCAAGGGACGGCGCGGAGTTCCGCCTCCTCCGATGTTCGTCGCACTGTTGTTGTCCACAACAGCGAGCAGTGAATAAATTTGCGCCATATCACTCGTCCAATTCGCGCCACCGCCTCCCCAACCCGAGCGGAAATTGATTCCGTAAACTTGATTGACCTCGGTAATCGCCTCATTTTGAAAGCACAAAGCCATCGTGTAAGCAGGATTTGAGGAAGTTCCCACGTTCCAATTATTTGCGGTCGTATCCACCACGTATGCACCGTAGTCTTGAAACGCCTGTGCTATCTTCTGACCAAACGGTGATTTCCAGGTTAGCGCGCTGACGTTCACGCTCGACGGCAAAGCACATAGCGAACCCATCGTCAGCGCGGTGACCGTGCCAGAGTAGGTGTTGTTCCCATAGCCGTCCGAGTTCTGCGCGGGCCAGCGATATTTCCCAGGCCAATTCGGCGAAAGCTTGACCCAATCGAGTTCGATTTTCATCGCGTGCGTGATTGGCCCCGAGCCTGTCAATTCCCCCGGGCGGATCGAACCACCAATAGAAGACATGCTCGACCCCGCATGGGCGCCCGTGATCCCGGGGCCGAAAAGGTCTACATTGCCGAAATCATATCCTGTGGTCGTGCTGCCGTAGCTCGGGCGCGCATACGGTCCAAATTCCATGATCGTTCTTCCATCGAGCCCCAAAAATGCGGAGGCGTTGTTTGGGCCTGCTGGGTAAATGAAGTTACTTGGGATATTAATGAACTTCCCCGTGGCCCCATGCCCATCCGTTCCAAATTGTCCGTCCGTGCGATAATCCTGAACGGACGGATCAGAAGCGATACCTTGGTAGATGAGGTCATTGTCGGCATTGCACAGGCCCATTACTCCCATATTGCAATTGACGTAAACGGCCCCGCTGCCGATGGGCTGGTTCCAAATGCTATTTTGCGCGAACGGCCAGGCCCAAGCGGTACGAGTCTGCGCATGCACTGCGGTCGCACTAAGGATGAGGCTGGCAGTGGCAATCCGAGCCAGGAAGGGGTGGAAATAAGTGACTTTCATTGTGGGGAGAGGATGAATTTGGGGAGAATGCGAATTCGCTGAATTGCGGGATCGCAACGTGTGAAAAATCGCAGGTTACCGGAACCGATACAGCGTTTGGTTACTAAACGCGTTCAGCGCACCGATATGCGGATCGCAATTCAACACCGAACACTGTGGCGCGCATCAAAACGATGATGAGATAGGCGCCGCGACCATCAACGTCCCGGGGATCTATCGCATCGCAATGAACGCGGCCTGCCTGAAATCCCACGAACACATTTGGTTGAACCGGCGTGGGTCGCGGACCATGAAAAGGATACCGGCGAAGCCTTCCCAACCAACGAAGCAAAACGATTCGCGAGTCCAGACGCCGAGGGAGCAAACTCGCCCTGGCTAGCTAGCTAGGGACCCAGAGAAGACTTGGGGCATATGGCTATTCGAACTACGGTTGCACTACTTTGTAGAAGCGTTGTGTGTATTGGCCGGCGGCGCTGTCGGTGATGGAAAAGGTTGCGGTCGCGGGCATAAACGATTGAATGATCTGCCAGGAAACCGGGGGGTCCAGGCTGCTCGTTGCTTCGACCAGAGCCGTTTGATTGGCGGCGCCTTGCGCTGTGAATTGAAAGCTTCCGTTGCTCATATGCACCGGAAAATTCATCGAGACGACCGCCGGCTGCGGGTTTGTGACCGTAAACTGCATCGTGGGAGCCGAAGCATTCCCCAGGGAATCAAATCCCTGGAGGACCCACGCACTCACGGCGCCAGGAGCGAGTCCCGTTACCGTGCAGGTCGGGCTCGTCAATCCGGAGGCCATGGCCGTGTACACATTCGAGCCGCTGACTACGGTCACCGCAAGCAGCGTATAGCTAACAACCCCCGTATAGCTAGCATTATCGCCGGGACCGGGTGATGGGTTCCAGGCAAACGTCGCGCTCGTGGACGTAAGCCCGGTCAGTCCCAAATTTGTGGGCGGTTGCGGGCTGGGCGCGTTGACTCCCAAATTCCGGTTGAGAAGATCGATAGCGGAATTGAATTTGCCCTGGGCAAAGGTGAAGACGCGCACTTCGTCGATCAACCCTGGAAAAGCCGTCGTACGGTCCGTAAAGCTCGCTCCTACCTGCAGCGTCATAGGCCGGGCGGTGGCGCTGGAGAAGGAAGGAATATCCGCGGAATCCGCTCCGGCGACGGTGCCGTTTACGTAGAGAGTGGCTGTGCCCGCGTTTCGCACGAGCGCTACATGAATCCACTGGTTTAGTGAAACATGATAGGATCCGAAATTCACGACCGCCGCCCCGGTGCCAATGCGGGCCGTGAGATTCTGGGCGCTATCGATGGCTATCCCCCAGCCGGTATCGTTAGGATTTCCGTTGTAGAAGGGGATGGCCGTACCCGTGTTATTAGAAGTAAGGAACAGGTATGCTTCGATGCCAAAGTCGTCGGTGGTGGTGATCACGGGCGCCGGGCTGCCCTGGACGTTATATTCATAATGCCCGAAACCAGCGGCGCCACTATTCAACGGCTGGCCGAACTGCATGGAATACCGATTGCCCTCGCGGGGAAAGGCGTTGCTCCCCGAAGCAGGCGGCGCCGCCTCCGTCAACGTGGGAGACAAGGCCTGCCCTGGTCCAAGCGCAACCACACCATTCAAGGTGATGTCATCGAAATCGATGGAGTTGCCGACCACGGGCCCAAAACCGTAAATGCGGAAAGTGATGCTGCCCAGACCCTGAAATTGCGGTCCGCTAAGATCGGCCGTGAAGGGAGTAAATGCCGGACGCTGGCTAGCCAAACCGGCATCGCCGCTTCCCACGAGATCCGTAGCAAAGCCGTCCACGCTGCAGCGGACACTGAAACCGCGCGGTGTCGAGGCGCCGCCGCGTTCCGCTTTCAGAGTCAACGAGGTGAGATATAACGCGTCGGCTTCGTCGGACGGAGACACCGTAAAGCTTATATAGCTATCGGCACTCACAGAACTCGCCCCATCGGTGGCCGTGAGGGTCGATGAATTGGGGACGAACCAGATAAATGGCGCGGAGACGGGAAGCGGCGTATCGGAAGAATCGTTGACTTTGATCGCGGTATTTCCCGAGTTGCCGAGGCTCAGGGCGGTAGCCACGATCGACGCGGGAGTCATAGCCGGGTCCGAAGAGCCGTCCGCAGCGTTGCCGTTGTAAGCAGCGAGGACGCCCGGCCGGACATTTGGAACGCCGGCATTGAGATCATCGATTCGCGTCAGAGCGCGCCGAAAAATGCTAATGTCCCGAGTGATGCTGGCTCCTGGCGTGCCGGCGACCGGTTGATCCGCGTCTCCGAATTCGTAGTAAGCCTGCACGACCACGCCCGCTCTCACCCAGGAGGTGAGGAGCATCGCGAATGCAAGAAATAAGCCAAGGAATTTGAGGAGCCGGTCAGGTAAAATCAGCGTCATGGTATCTCAAACTAGTTTTGCTGCGGAACGGGAAAGATGCAGGTATCTAGGTTTCGGAGGAATCGTTCTCAAAATTGAGCGGGCTCAACAATCGGGAGCGCCGTCTCACCCCAAAACCGCCCCTTCGAGCGGCCGCTCCCATTCGGAGCGACCGCTAGTCTACGGAAAGCGAAGCCGATGTTTCTGGAATGAAATGGCTTACTGCGGAATGAGTTTGATATAGTCGAAGGACTCAGTGAAACCGCTGCTGGCCGCATTTTGGCCGGTGATCATGAAACGAAACCATTTATCGCTAGTCGTTCCTGGCATCCACGTGCCTAAATCGACTTCACCAAAGGCAGCGCTGGCGGAATACTCGTCGAACGGCGCACCAACATTGTTCTGCGTCCCGCTGAAGTTATCCGCACGCCCGATGGCCAGTTGCCAGACTCCACGCGTATTGTAGTTCTTCACACCGACGCGTACATCATAGCTTCCGGCAGTTACGTTTGGCACGAGGAAGGTGACATAGTTTCCGGTGGCCGTTGCATCCAGGATCGTCCCGGCGCCTCCGCTGAAGCCTGAATCCGCGACGACGCGATTGGTGATTCCAGCCGTGGCATCAGCGACCGTCAGCAATTCAGTTTCCAAGGTCAGCTGCGCATTCGCCGCGGTTTCCCCATATAAATGCCAGAGTTGAGTCGCATTGCCTGCGGTGGAGGTATATTGGATGCATTGCGCGCCAGGAGCCGTAGTGCCGCCATTGTTCAAAGCCTTTCCACTGTTGCGATTGATGAGCGAGTAATTCGCGCCGTTGGCGACAATCTGCCATTGTTGATTGTTGCCACCGTTGGAGGTGAATTGTTGAACCAGCGCATTATTGGCCGTGCTGGCACCGGCGACATCTAGCGGCAGCTTGGAGTTGATATTACGCACTGTATAGTATCCACCGGTCCCGTAGAGGGCAAACCAGCGCTGGCTCGATGCGCTCGTGAGTGCAGATTGCTGGACAGCGGCGCCTGAGGAAGTGGAAGAGCCCGCCACATCGAGAAACAGAAGCGAATTCTGATTCTGAAGCTAATACTGGTGGACGAATTGGTTTTGCGCAATGGACCAGATCAGCCCAGCCTGCACGCTATTGTCGCCTTCGACCCCAAGCCACGGCGCGGATTGAGCGGCGTAGTTGCCGACGGCGAGGATCACGTGATCGTCATACAACTTTGCTCCACGCTCGAGGAGGTTTTGAAACTCCCCCTGCAGTTGGAGATAATAGGTGGGACCCGAGCTCTGAGTGTTAGCAAATAGCAGGTAACAGTTCTTGCCGATGCTCACGCAGTAGTCGATGCAGCTCTTGATGTCGTCGTTATTGCCGTTGGTGTAATACGGAGCGATTTCGAACGTCACGCCCGAGCAATTGGGGTTTGCCAGCGCCGCATTGACCGCATTTTTCCAGGTGGAATCGGTGTATCCGCGGGTCAAGACAACGACACTGGAAGAACCGATGGAAGCTTTGATCGAATTGATCTCGGCGCTAGTGAGCACAGTTCCGCCAGGGGTGCCGCCGGTTTCGTGATAGCTAAAGGCAGCCGTGGGCCGGCGCCCGGCGCTGGTAGCGAGATTGTAGTTATAAAGGCCGGGATAGATATTCTCGGCGACGATGATCCCGGTGCCGAGATTGTCGATCGTTTGCTGCACCTGGGTGGTGGTCGGGTTGTGGTTGAAGACCAGCCAGCATCCGGCGCCGTGGAGCGGACCGAGCGTTCCGTATTGGGCGAGAGGCAAGGTATTCATGTCGACGATGATCTGCATCGCCGAACTGGTCGCCGCCAAGAGGGCAAGCAACATTGCGGACGCGACCGCAGTTCCGTGGGGGAATTTTAGCTTCATGGTTAGGAGTTTATCGAGTTTTCCAGCAGGTTAGTTTCGAGAACACGCCCGGCGTGGCACCGGACACATAATCAGGAGGTACTTGTCATATGGCGTGCGAAACAAGATGCCCATACCCTAAACTGAGTATTCGGCGATCCAGCGTGTTGAATCCGAGGGTGTGTTTAACGGCCGATTTTGCAGTGATATCTGCGACCCCGTTGCAGGGACGAGAAGTAAACGGAATCCGCTCTACGTCTCGCGACTCAATGGCAACAGAATTTTTTGTATTGCGTCGCGCGATGGCGGACATTCCACACCGCAGGATTTTTCCGCGTAATAATGGTTGCGGGATATCGCATTCATTAGATACCGAACGCGTTTAGTAAGCAATTGATTGCAGACGCGCCAGCCCTTCAGACAAAAGCTCAACGTCTCGCTTTCTTCGGCGAGAGTTAGAGAACCTCAATCCTGCAACAACTATGATTCGCAAATACCCCCTTGCGCTGGCGGCACTCCTCCTGACCTGCACTGCCCATGCGCAAAACCTCCTCACCGTCAATCCCAGCTTCGAAAATGGCGGCGGCACCTTCGGCAATGGCTCCGTCTCTTTCAACGGTTGGATCGGCGCCAATTGGGCCTACAATTATAATGGAGTCGCCACCGGAAACGCAACAGACGGCACTCACGATTATAGCGTCACGTTTGGAGGTTATCTTCAAACAGCGCCCTCCGCGCGGCCGCCGGTGAGCCCCGGTTCCGTGTATGAACTCAATTTCGACGCACAAACCTACTTTTGCGGCAATCCCGGCCTGCAATTGGGCACGGTTCCTCACATCCTCTTCTTTGATAGTGCGGGCAATCAATTGAAGGATGCCGCCGGCCTCACGGATCGCTATCAAGCGCAGTCGGCGGGCGTTTACCCCTATCAAACGTTTCGATCACGCGCCGTGGCTCCTCCGAATGCCGCGACCGCCGCGGTCGAAACCGCCGCCGATCGTGGATCGTATCCCAATCAGGATCTGCGCAGTGTTTACTGGGACAACTACAAATTCACAAAGATTGCCGAAACACAAGATCAGATCGGGGTGAGGAGTTTTCGGCACCTCATTCAGGCTGGGCAATCGTCAGCATTGGTCTTGAAAGTCGCCGCCACAGGCCCGAGGGACGTGCTCGTACGGCTGGTCGAAGGTACAAGTAACTATGCCATCACACGGACCTCTGTGCTTACTGGCCGCGGTCTAATCAATGTATCCTATCCGGTCCCTTCCAGCGCGCCAACAGCCACGGATTACAGCTGGCAAATGCAAGTCGTCTCGACTGGCGGCGCCTGGGGCAGCGGGCCAGGTTCGGCTACAGCAACGCTGACTGGCGTGTTTCTGGATGGAGATTTGAAAACCAATTCCGGGCCCGTCACGGCGGATAACACAAATCTGCTTTTCATGGGACGCATTGGCGCCAATGGCACGACTCGCAGCCTGTACTGGTACGGATCCGAGATGCGAGCGCGCTTTAGCGGGACCTCCTTCACGGTGAATGTGACGAGCAGCGGAAACGGCTACGGCGGCTATCAGACTGCGAATTTTGCCGCGATCATCGATGGCAACGTCTCCGGTTTAGCGAACTTCAGTGCCACGGGAGTGAATCAAAGCGTAAAGGTTGCTTCCGGTCTGGCCTCGGGCATTCACACTCTGACGATTTTTAAGACAGATGAAAGCGCGTCCGATTCGTTTACAGTAAATTCTGTTACTTTGGATTCGGGCTGCGGATTGCTCCGGCCGGAGCCACTCCCGACTCGCAAAATCGAAATCTACGGCGACAGCGTCACCAGCGGAGGCAGCGCATCGCCAAACTATGTTGCCTATGCGCCTTTGCTTGCGCGCGAATTGAATGCCGACGTGCACATCATCAGCAAAGGGGGCACCGGAGTCGCCGCGAGTTTTAGCGGAATGGTAACATTACCTCAATACTGGAACCTTTTGAACTTTCCAAACGCCTTCAGCGTGTCCGGATCGCCCGTGTGGAATTTCAGCCAATGGCAGCCCGACGTGGTAGTAATCGCCATCGGGCACAACGATCAATTCAACGGCGGCACCCCGAAGTTTCCTGCGGCCTATGCAAGTTTCGTGCATAACGTGCGCGCCGTGTACCCGAACGCGGATATCTTCTGCTGCAATACGGTAATCAGCGCGCCGCTGTCTCTGTTCGATCCCGTGGTCCCTCCCCTCATCGATTCGGATTCCAAGATACACTATCTCTTCCAGCCGAATTCGTGGACCGATCCAAACACCGGGCACCCGCCGACCGCGGCTCATGCCGCCATGGTCTATGGCGATGCCTCCCACGCCAGCATGGCCGACTGGATCGAAGATAACATGAATTGGGGCGTAAATGGCGTGCTTTTCCCGCATAATACCTGGACATCAAATACCATCGTGAACCAGGCGGAGAACCTTGCCGTCGCCGCTTCATCGGGCAAGACAAATCGAGTGATCGATTGGCCGGGATTCACCAACGGCACAGGCAGCATCTACGATGCGACAGCGGTAAACGACTACGTTACTTATCTCGTACCGAATGTCTCAGTCGGAGTTTACGAAGTACTCGTCGGCGTGAAGGAGACCAATACGAGAGACATCTGGCAATTGTCGATCGGCAAAGCCGGGAGCTTTTCCACCACCGCCACGGCCGTCGGATCGCCCCAGGACGAATACGCTCCAAGCGAGACGTTCGCAGAATACGATCTCGGTACATGGAGCCCGGGATCGACTAGCGATAAATGGTTTCAATTCATGGTCACCGGCAAGAACGCAAGCAGCTCCAATTATTCAACGGCGTTCGATTATATTAAGCTGATTCATCGCTAAGCAGTGGCGTCTCAGTGCTCCCAAACAAATAGGGAGCGAGGTTAATGCGAACGAACGCACTTTCGAGGAAAAGTGCGTTCGTGAGCAGCTTTCCGAGACCAAACTGACGCGCTAACACGCGCAGGCATTTCCCTTGCCCTCACTCGGAAATACGTCGATTGGGGATCGCTCAAAGCGATTTTCGACTATGATGACGTCGGAATCATCTTCCCGATCTGCACGAGAATCTCGCGACAATCCTCGTGAGAGCCTTTAAACAGCGTGGTTTCTCTGCCTCCGAGAATAATCGGTAGGGAATAGCAATAAGTCATCATTCCCTCATTGTACTTTATCCCTGGGAAGCTGACCTGGAACCATGGCCAGTGCCGCTTCCTGATCGGTAAAAACAGGAGCATCCATGTCGCAATGATTCCTTCTGAGGAAATCTGATATCGTGTTGCGAGAAGAATTTGACTCCAGATAGCAACGTTTACCGTAGTGAGCAGGAGCCATATTAAAAACATGAAAATATAGACCCCTGGGGATCGGGGAGTTGGAGAAGAGTACTTCGATATCCAGTAAGGCCCTAAAGTAAAAAAGGTAGGTACAATCGTAAAAGGCAGCAAAAAGATACGGAAGAACGTTGATTGAAAGGTCAAAGTCATGATGCGTGCAGGAATATTATTTTGCGCCTTCAACGCCGTGGTCTTCAAACCTCGCAGAGGAGGAGACAGCCACGCTGTTCCGCCGCGTGCGAAACGGTACGGCACGTGTTTCAGTGTCCGGTTCGCTCCGAAAGCTTTCCTGCTCAAGTAACGCGCACCCACAAACTACGGCAATCCACCATCCGTGCGAAGAACGGTTCGGTTTCTTCAATTTAAGCCGGGGTGAGGTCGTTTGATGCCATGTTTCCCGTTTCGCCTACGGTCCAGAGTACGGACCCAGGTAGTCCAAGATTTTCCCGCGGAGAACGTCGCCGTCGATGGGTCCATTGTGACTCCAGATTACCTTGCCGTCAGGAGCGACCAGAACCGTATGCGGAATAGCGCCGGGCCAATCAGGGTCGAGCACATTCATCACCTTGCTGATGTCCGAGCCGTTGAAAATATAGCTATCGGTATTGCGGCCGTCGCGTTTGATCGAGCCCTTGAGCCGGTCCGAAGGGCCGGCGCCCTGGCTCTCCAGAAAAGCCCTGGCTTTCGCAGTGTCCTGGACGTCGTCCGCGCTGATCGTGATCATTTCAAAATTCCGGAGATCAAAGCGCCGCGCAGTACTCACCAGTTCAGGAAACTCTGCGACACAGGGCGCACACCACGTGGCCCATACATTAAAGAGACGCAGTTTTTTCGATCCATTTTTGCAGAGGGCGGCCACGCCAGCAGCGTCGATCGGTTCGAGTTCGACCGGAGTTTTATCCCACTGCACCATCTTCGCGGTAATTCCCGACTTCTTAGCAATCCATTTGGTGGAACAACCGTGGGGTTTGGTGATAGCAATCGGCACAGGATTTCCCGCGAGCAGCGCATTGATCGCATTGCGCGCATCCTGCGATTTCACCGTAGCCGGGTTGGGAGAGTGAGAGTCGTCAAATTGCCCCTTATAGCGAAGCTTCCGCTCCGCATCGAAAATGAAGATATGCGGCGTCGCAAGGCAGCCGTATGCTTTTGCCGTCGCCTGGGTCGCACCATCGTAAAGGTATGGGAAATCAAAGCCGGCATCCGCGGCATATTTTTTCATATCTTCGAAGCCATCGTTATATTTGGTGTAACCGAGTTCGATGATATTCACACCTTCCGGGCTGTTTGGATTGATGGCGACAAAGCCAAAACTCTGGCCTTTTAACTCTCCCAGGAGTTGCTTGATACGTCCCTCCGCGGCGTGCGAATCGGGGCAGTGATTTGAGAGAAATGCGATCATCAGAATCTTCGGCTCTTTGTACTCGGCCAGCGTGTGCGTTTTGCCGTCGATGCCCGGTAGCGAAAAATCGGGAGCCGGGTCGCCGATCTGCAAGTCCTGCAATCCGGGGGTTAGCGAATCGGGATCGGGCTTGAAGGGCGCAGGATCGGTGTTTGCCGCGAGCGCGGCAGCCAGTGTGGCCAGAGAGATCGTCGCGATGAAGAGGAAGATTTTCATAGGACAGTCGGGGAAGAAATACGAGGTGGGAGCGGCGACCATAGTATTTCGGTCCACGATTTCCAAGACAAAGCATTTTGCGATTACCGGAGGTTCGGTCTTCGTTCGGAAACTGGCAGGCCCGGTCCGCCGGGCCGGCGACAAACCCGCACTCCCCTGTTCAAACGCGCTTCCAATGTACTTCGAAACTCATCGACAAAAAAACGCCCGGCCCCCAAGGGAGCCGGACGCTATGGGTTGCCGGGCGGGGAATCGGATTATTGCGGAATGAGTTTTATATAGTCAACGGCGACGGCGTAGTTGTAGCTGCTGCCGCTACTGCTCGCATTTTTGCCCATCACGAGGAAACGAAACCATTTGTCGCTCGTGGTCGCGGGAGTCCAGTTTCCGAGATCCACTTCTGTGTAGGCCGCGCCGCTCGCATACTCATCCACCGGGCTGCCAATATTTCCGTAATTTGAGGCGCCCGCGACGGCCGCGGACAATTGAAAGACGCCGCGTGACGGGAACTTCTTAACGCCTACACGCACGTCATAGGTTTTGGCCGCGACCCCGGGAACGGTGAAGACTACATAGTCATTTACATTATTTGAATCCAAGATGATGCCATCTGAATTGCTTAGTCCAGAATCAGGACCGAGGTTACGCACTGCCCCACCCGCTTGTGACCAATAGCGAGGTACCACTAGCTTTTCCGCTTCGTACTTCAACGTCGTGGTGGCAGGCACGAATTCGTACGCGCCCGCGTCACGCAACGAGCCGCGATCCTGCGTGTTGAAGTCCATGGTGATGAAGCTGGCCCCTGCGCCGCCCGCATCCGTATCTATCCCAATGGCGGGCGAGGTGCTTTGCAGCATGTACTGCATGGGGGTACCACCGGCGTTAGTGAACAACGGATCACTATTGATATTGTTGCCGCCAAAATGCGCGATCCAGCCTTTCGTGCCAAGATTGTTGAAGCAGAGCGTGCCCGCCGGCAATTGTGCGGCTGTCGGCGTATTCGAATTGACCATCAGGAAATAGGAATTGCCGCAGTTTGGTCCCGCGACGTTATATTCCATGGTCGTATTGGTAGCCTGGCCGTTCGAAAAATAGATGCCGTTGCTCACACTATCGAAAGTATTGTGATAGACTTTGGTGCCATCCACCTGATGAGCTGAGCCTCCGCCGCCTCCATTGAAGTAAACGCCCGATTTCACACCCGTGCAGACGTTGTTGAAAATGCGCACATTTCGCAGCGTGACAGAGGTATTCCCATTTTCCATCGCGGTCACGAGGCCATCTCCTGCTCCATTCTGGCATACATTGCGGTAGATATCGATATTGGAGGCGTTCTGATCCCACGCATCTGTGTAAATATTCATGCGGCAAATCTGATCGATCACATTGTTATAGATCGATCCATTCGAGGAGCCGACTTTGGTATCGATGCCCTCACCGCCGTCGCCCGTCGGCGGATTGCTATTCCGCAAACCCACATAGTTGCCGTAAATGGAAAACGTCTGCACGTTATCCAGCGTAATGCATTCCTGATAGCCGCCATGCACCGCGTGCTTCACCGTATTATAGCGAACGGTGATGTTCGTGCTGGCGGTAGAACGGATACCCGATGAGCCAGTGAAATCCGTTTCGCAGAATTCCGTGGTGCAATTGTCGCACGAATCCATCTCCACCCCAGCACAATCCTGATACCAGACACGCAGATTTCTCACCGTGACATACGCGCTGTGGCTGACGACGATGCCGTGGATCGAGCCCGAGATCACGGGATTGTGCGGCCCCTGAATGATCGGGCGCTGATTCGGATCGCCGTTGGTATTATACGCGTCGATCACGATAGGGGCGCTCGACGTACCCGTCTTGCTGCTGATCCCGAGATTGCGTTCGGAGTAGGTGTTGTTGCCGGCGATCTTTAGCGTGTTGCCTGGGGCAAGCATGCTAAAGCCTTTCGCGCATGTCTTGAAAGCAGCGCCTGTGGAGGTGCCGGCATTGCTGTCATTTCCATTGGTGCCATCGACATAATAGGTCGTAGCATGAGTCGCGGCGATTCCGCCTGTGAGGAACAGGCCGGCAAATACGCGCGATAGTTTCCAGTTGCGAGGGGATCGAATCATGGGATTTCCGGGAGGATATGTTTTGAGGTCATGTTCCCACATTTGTGGACGGGCAATGATGCAGCCAGCGCTGACTCGAGCACGCCACGGAGGGGAACGAACGACGCCAGCTTAGAAATGCCTGCCCTTTTGGCCTAGTTATCCAAAGGAAGTAATTTTGAGCCTCTCGCCCAGGCCTCGATTTCCACGAGCTGTGGCTTCAGTTGCCGACAATGACACGTCGCAAATAAGCGGCAAAGGTCAGTTCACGCGTCGCGCCGAGGCGATGAAGAATTTGACTTTGTTTCCAGGCAAGTTCGCAAGTCTGCTGTCGGGTCAAGGCGACATTGGCCTGAATTTGATCGAGCTTTTCCGCGAGTTTTCGGAGCTTCGGTTCAATGAGATGGCGCAACTGTTCGATCTGCCGCCGGCTCCTCGCGGAGACGCGATCTGATTCGGCCCGGGTTTTAGCATTCGCTGCGGCGTCCGCGCGGTCGAGGTCCTCCCGTCCGCGTGCATAGCTATTGCGCACAATGGCGCGTTCATTAATGAGCTGCTGTTGTTTTCGCATCCGCTCCTCCTCCAATGCATGACGCACGGTATCCATCTCCATGCGAACTTTCTGCAAAGCCGCCGGCGGGAGTGTTTGCGGCAACACCGCGGACGCCTCGAGATCGCGTCTCCAGCGCAACAAGGTTTCCGCACAAAACGGGTTCAAGCCAGGAATGCCCTGCAAGCGCCACGGAACCAAATCCGCAGCCGTAACAAGCCCCGCAATCGCCAGGGCCGCGATGACCTGCGTATTCACCCCAGGAAGAAAGGTTTCTCCCACCCGATGGCGCCGCAGGAAGATTCCGAGTTCGTGCGTGCGAAGATCACGCAGCGCTGTTTCCCGCCGCCGGTGTTCCTCATGCGCCACGGCGTCAATGCGTGCCGAGAGATCGGCAATCTTGCGGGCAAACTCCGCATCCAGTCTCCGGTAAACGGAATGCTCATCCCCTTGCAATCGCAGCCGGGCAGAGGCCGTTTCGGCGAGATGTCTGCGAAATTCGGATTGCAGTTCCGCCAGTCGATTGCGTTCCTTCGTTTCAATTACTTTACGCTGGGCTAGCTCTTTCGCCGCGAAACGAGCCTGTCGATTTCGCAATCGCCGGTTCTTGGCGAATTGCCAGCGGCTCCAGCGCGAAAGCGAGCCCAGCGTGCGCTCGACCGGGCGAAGCATGTGCAATGCCTCCAGCCGCTCACGCACGGCGGGGATGGACCGATAACGAACGCCGAGAAAAGTGAACAACACCGGATAGATCACCGCAAAAATCTGCAAGAGAACACTTAACGAAATCACCTCCAAAGCCACCGCGCCTCCGGTCACCGCGCTGAGAAATATCGTAAACCAAAAAAGAAAATGCTCGATGGCGGCGGATGTGTCGAATGACTCTTGTCGCGCATTGTCGGCCAGCCGATCGAAAATCCAGGAGAGGTCTCCGGCAGCCGGCGTTACAGACTCTTCGGCAGGGGCCACCGCCGTCGGCTTCCGAGGCAAATGATCGGACAGCCATCCTGGCACAGCGCCACCAGAACCGGGCACCAATTCCAGCCCGCACGTCGGACAACGGCTGACCCGTGCCCCCAGCGGGCGCCCGCAGCCTGCGCAAATCGCGGAGGCCGCCGTGCGTGGCGGCGCGACACCGAGCGGAGGCAGGGTTTCCAGGGGCAGCCGAAGCAGGTCGCGAAAATCTTCCGCGACCCGCCGGGTGCGCGGATCAAACGATTTGGAAAGCGACACAAGTAACTGAGATTTTGCAGGATCTTCAAAATCGCTCCGGCGCAAAAGCAGGCACTCATCTCCTCCGTGAAACTGCTGCCACAAGCCCGGATCAGAACTCAATGCGAGCAGCGAAAGGTAAATGACCCACGCGGAAAAATGATCGAGATGCGGGCCAAAGTGCCTCCGCTCGCGCCCTGGATGTTGATAATTTCGATGACCAATTTCATGAGCCTCGCGTCCCGCCAGCGCGGGAACATACATCCCGTCGTAATCCACCAGGCGAAGCTTGCCATCCACCACCAGGATGTTCCCATGCGACAAATCTCCGTGGGCCACGGAAGCAGCGCGCAAGTCGTGAAGCATGCGCTGCCACTGGTCCGCCAAACCCAGCAAGTCCTCCACACTCGCGAGATGCTGATCCACATACTCGGCGAGCGTCTGGCCGCGAAGCCATTGCATTTTGACCACGGGATACCACTGCCCTCGCACGAGAATTCCGCGCCGCAGATATTGAAATGCCACTGTGTACGGCAAGCGCACTCGCGCCAGGTGCGCGCCGATGGCTTCATAGCGTTCCTGCTGATCGGGAAATTCGCGATTAAAGCAGCGTACCGCCCAGGTGTTAGCACCGCATTGCAGTTTGTAAACGGTGGCGAACGCTCCGCTGTACGGCCGTGGCATCCCCAGCGGCGTCATCTCGGGCTGGCCGAGTTTCAATTCCGGATCGGCGAAGCCCAGTCGCGGATTTTGCACCGCTTCGTTGTAATCCGTGGGCGATGGCCAGGGCATTGTTTCGGAGGGATGAGTAACTAGTGATCAGCAATCCGCATTCCGCAATCAGTGAACCAGTAATCGCAGGTCGGCGCGCTCATAATCCTCATCTTTATCTTTAACTTAATCACCTGCAACCGCCCCGCACACAATCCGCACCACGGTCACGTCATCATTCCGCATCAAACCAAAGCCGCGTTGCTCCTTCACCCAATCGCGAAAAGCTTCCTCGTCATTGAATTCGTCCAGAACAGTCCAGGGCGTTTTCCCTTCTTCGGCGCTCCGCAAAAACCAGGCGGCAATGGCATCTGTTAACAAATAAAACTGATCCCGCGTCTCCCACCTTCCTTCACTCTGGACCACCTTCGAAAGCACCGTCGCATTATGGCGCGGCTGGCTGGAAAGCAACGGGGGCCTGCTCCCAAAATCCGTTGATGCAGAAACGGGAAACGCAGCAATTAACTCCCCCTCGCCCGAGACCTGAAAGACACAAGCATCCCCCAGGGCCACGGCATGCCAGGCCCCATCTTCTCCCAGCTCCAATCCCGCAAAGGCCGCATGAGCTCCATTGTCCAAAGCCATTTCCGCGTACCAGGGCAGTGGACGCCGTTTTACGATACGCAGCCAAAGCTTCTGCATCCATGGAAGATGATCCCCTAAATCCTCCAAACCAAATCGCCCGCGGCCAAATCCTCGCACAAGTAACTGCGCCCACAGCCTGGCAAATGATGATTCCGTGGCGCCATCCGCAATGGCAAAACGCATTCGCCCATTTCCTTCTCCTTCAACCAAGCTGCCTGACCAAAAGGAATCCTCATATTCCGCTTCGCTATTCCCCTGCTTCGGCAACCAGAAAGTCTGGATTTCCACGAGGCGAAACACAGATTTGCAAATGATGACTAGCGCAAGTCGCTCGGACGCGTGCCGATATCCAGAAAGCGAATCAGGCTGACCATGTCCGACTTAAAGACAAAGCCCCGCGTTTCCTCCGAAACCCGGAAGCCTTCGCGCTGCGCCTCGCTGCGGGTAAAGCTCGGCAGCTTGCTCGACATGCGGAAGAGCAGCTTGGCAAATTGATCGGGCAGGCCGGCCTCGGAATCCGGAAACTCAATAGGATCACCTTCGGTGGCCGACATGTGGATGTTGTAAAGTAACACATTGCCGTCGCTCGTCGCCAGATCGCGCACCGCTTGGGCAGCTCCCTCCGGATCGCCATCGTTGGCTTCGCCATCCGTAATATTGATCACGATCGGCGGATAGGAGTTGGGATGCTTTGATACCCAGCTCTCCAGCGTGTATTTCGCCAGTTCCAAGGCCCGGCACATCGGCGTGCCTCCGTTCGCCACCGGGTCGAACCACACCGGAAAACGCACCGCCTGCTCGACGATGCCGCCGGCTCCATCGTCCGTCTTCTTTTTGCGCTCCTCCACACGCGCGGGGCTGTTTCCCACGTCATTGATCGGCACCATTTCCCGGCCAGCGAGCGGGCCGGCAAAGGCATGGCCGACTTGAGCACCGTACCCGATCACGCCGATATCAAAGTACGGGCGAATCCCTTCCTCCTTGGCCGATTTGATAATGAGCGTCGAAAGCAGCTTGTTCACGGCGTCCGCCACGCCCTGGGCCTTGGTGCGGCCACTGCCGCTATGGGTGTAAGTGCGTCCGTCCACCGTCTGCGGCTCCGCCAGCGGTTGGACGTTGGTCGGATCGAGCACATCCTGCATCGAAGTGGATTGATCGATGAGAAAGAGAAAGCAGGAGGGATTTTGACGGCTGATTTCGGCGGTGTAAGGCATGGCGTTGGGCTTGGCAGCAGCGGGGTTCCACGACTTATGGAGATGCAAACGCCTCTCTCCGTTCAAACAAGAGAAGCAATGGGAAATCCGAAGCCCGAATGACGAATGACGAAGGCGGCTCGGTATCGCCGCAGTTACCGGGGTTTCTGCCCTTCTTCGGGTTTTACCACCGCAATCACGGCGGCTTGCTCCCGGAAATATTTGCTGGCCACGCGTTTCACATCTTCGACCGTTACCGCCTCTACTTGTTTGCGCAGTTCCTGGTAATGGTTGAAACCCAGACCGTATAATTCATCCAGAGCCGTCGCGTAAGCGAAGGAGTCGTTGCTTTGGTTCCGGATATCCTGCTGGCCCACGAGCTTCTCTTTTGCTCTGGCCAGTTCTTCCTTAGTCAGCCCCGACGAAGCCAGTGCCCGGATTTCAGAAAGAAGCTCCGCCTTGACGGCTTCCAGCTTCATCGGATCGGTGCCGAGGTAAAAAACGAACGGGCCGCGCGCAAGCCCAAACATGGTGCTCGACCCCACGAAGTAGGCGAGGCCCATTTCTTCGCGAATCCGGATGAAGAAACGCGATCCCAGATCGCTGGAAGCCTCGTCGATAAGTTCGAGCGCCGCACGATCCGGACTGTAAAAATCCGCCCCGAGATACGCGACCATGAGGACGGCCTGCGCTTTGTCTTTCAACGCCTCTACAGAAATCTCCTGCTTTGGCGGAGCCGCTGATGTTACTTGTGTGAAGGCTGCCTTGCCTTTAGGCATGCCACCCAGGGCCTGCTCGACGAGGAGTTTGACTTCCGCGGCCTGCACATTGCCAAAAACGGCGATCACCCCGTTACTTGCCACCAGATACTGATCGCGAAAGGCCTGCAATTCCGCGCGTCCGACGTGCGCGATCGATTCCGGTGTCCCGAGACTGCGCAGCCGGTACGGATGTCCCGCGAAAAGATGCTCGCGCATGAGATTGCGAGCCACCGAAGTGGGTTCTTCCTCCTCTGCTTTGATCCCTGCAAGCTGCACCTCTTTTTCCCGGGCGATCACTTTCTCGGGCAGCGTGGAGCGACACAGGACGTCTGATAGTATATCCATGCCCAGGTGCAAGTCCGGTTCCATCACCCGCACAAAGACGCTCAGGCTATTGTTGCCGGCATCACTGGAGATGCTGCCGCCGACCGCCTCGATTTCATCCGCGATCTGGTCCGCGGACCGCCGCTCGGTGCCTTTGAGCAGCACTTTGGAAAGTAGACGGCTGATGCCGTTATTCTCCTCTGTCTCACCGAGAAGCCCCGCTTTGAACACCGCGGACATTGAGACGAGCGGCAGCCGCGGATCTTCGCGAACCAGCAGGCGCAGCCCATTCGCGAGTTCGAATTTTTGAATTTCTCCACCGCTCGGTTCCGACACGCGGGCACTCTCCTTAATGAGCGATCCCGGGGGATTCAGTGAAACCACCGTAAGATTGCGATCCACGAGCCATTGCTCGATGACCCGCTTCACGTCCTCGGGCGTAACGCGTTGAATCGCATTCAAGTAATCTCGCGAAAAATCCAGATTGCGCGCCAGCAGCCAATTCGACGCGAGGTCGCTGGCTTTTCCTCGCATTGTCGTTACGGCCTGGAGTTGATGCCCGAGGCTTTGGCGTTTCGCCTTCTCCAACTCGGCGGCAGTGATTCCACTAGTTCGCAAATCCTCGATCATCCGCAACGCTTCGGCTTCCACCTGCGCACGCATTTGCGGGTCGAGTATGGCATCGATACCCCACAATCCCGACTGACCGGGTGAATAGCACCACGCTTCAATGCTATGCACGATACCCAGTTCCTCGCGCAGCCGCCGATAAAGGCGCGCGGAACGCCCGCTGCCCAGCACCATTGCGAGCACATCCAGAGCGGGCACATCGGGGTGTGAGGCATCCGGAATATGCCAGGCAAGGTGCAGCCGCGTCAGCTCTGTGGGGAATTCCTGGTGTAACTCGCGGCGGCCCAATTGCGCCGGCTCCTCGGGAATGAAAATCGGCGGCATGGCGGCACGTGCGCGACCGCTGAAAAGCTGCTCGATCTGCGCGTGCACTTCCTCCGCATTCACATCGCCCGCCACAACGAAGAACATGTTATTCGGCACGTAGCGACTCTTGTAATAGCCCATCACATCGTCACGAGTGAGCGTATTAAAGACGTCGAGGTGTCCGATCACCGGATACTTGTAGGGATGCTCGCGGTAGGCATTAGCAAAGAGCACGATGCTGCTCATCCGGTCGGGGTCATCGTAGCCCATGGCAAATTCGCGGCGGATCACCTCCTGTTCCTTGATGAACTCATCCGGCGGCAGCGTGGAATTCAGGACCGCGTCGGAAAGCAACTCGATGGCCGTCGCCGTTCCCTTTGCCGGGATATCGATCCAATACACCGTGCGATCGAGGGACGTGTAGGCATTGATATAGCCGCCGGCGTCCTGGACCCGCTGCGCAAACTCACTGCATGAGCGGGTCGCCGTTCCTTTGAAGAGCATATGCTCCAGCATGTGCGACATCCCTGCCCCGCTGAAGCGGTCCTCGTGGATGGACCCTGTTTCGACACAGATCTGCACGCTGGCCACCGGCGCGCTGTGATCTTCCTGCACAATGACCGACAATCCGTTCGACAATACCCGCACCTTCGCATCGACGCGGGGAAACTGAACTGTGGCGCCTTTTTCCTGAGGCGACTTCGCATGGGTCAACTTGTGCATGGCCAAAACGATGGAGGCGAATTGGCATCGGCGCCAGTACGGATCGTGGCTGGCGGGAAGTAAGAAAGGCTGGGAGGGCAAAAGAACTGCTGCGGCCTTCAAGGTGTAAAATTTATTATCACATCAACGATCCTCCGAGACCTGGTTCCGACCACTTGGCAAATCCGGCATTCTTTTCTAGGTTGGCTCAACCATGAATTCGTCGCCTGAAAGCCTTCGCCACCTGGAAATTCCCAATCTTGCCCGCTTTGAAACAGGGAACGGTGGGTTCACCCGGCTTGTCCTTAATACTCCGGGCAGCGAAGCGCACATCTATCTGCACGGCGCGCACGTCACCCATTTTCAGCTGGGTGAGAAACCTGTCCTGTTCATGAGCCGGGAAAGTCTTTTCGAGGCCGACAAGCCGATCCGGGGTGGAGTACCGGTGATTTTCCCGTGGTTTGGGCCGCGAGAAGGGCATCCCAAGGCGCCTGCTCATGGTTTCGCACGGACGATGCCCTGGGAAGTGGAATCCATTGAGGCCAGCGCCGGTGATAGCGTGACCGCGACCCTCTCGCTCAAGGCGTCCGAGCAAACGCGGGCGCAGTGGCCCGGTGAATTTATCCTCCGCTATCGAGTCACTCTTCGCACGCAACTCGAGATGGCCCTGGAAGTGGAAAACACCGGCTCGGAAAGCTTCGTCTTTGAGGAAGCACTGCACACCTATTTTGCTGTGGGAGACGCCCGCGAGGTCCGTATCTCAGGACTCGCGGGATGCGAATACATCGACAAGGTCGATGGGTTTCAACGGAAGATTCAGGATTCCAGCCCAATCCAATTCACCGGCGAGACAGACCGCGTGTATCTTCATACGCAAGCGACCTGTGGCATCGATGATCCAGCCAGCAAACGCACAATCAAAGTGTCGAAAAGCGGCTCGAATACCACGGTCGTCTGGAATCCCTGGATCGCGAAAGCTACAGCCATGGCCGACTTTGGCGATGAAGAATGGCCCATGATGGCCTGCGTGGAAACCGCCAATGCCGGCGAAGACCGCATCTCACTGCCTCCCGGCGGCAAAGCACTCATGACAGCCGTAGTGGCGGTGAACAGTACCAAGTAACTACGGTTTTTCGTTACTTGTTTTCAACCGCAGGCCGGTGAGGTGATCCACGGCTTCGACAATCGCCGGCAGCAGCAGCGGCAGGCATTCGCCGATGGCGCGCGGATTTCCCGGCAAGTTAACAATCAGCGCTGCGCCACGGGTGCCAGCGGTGGCGCGGGAAAGGATCGACGTCTTCACTTTGGCAAAGGACTCGACGCGCATGATCTCGCCAAAGCCGGGCAATTCCCGGTCGAGCACCGCGCGGGTGGCCTCGGGCGTGACGTCGCGCGGCGCGGGGCCGGTCCCGCCCGTCGTCACCACCAGATGGCACTGCTCGATATCGCAGAGCCGGCGAAGCGCCGCCTCGATCTGCTCCCGCTCATCGGGAATGAGCACGCGTGACCATTCGATTTCCTCTGCCAGATGTTCGGAAAAAAATGACTCGATGGCCGGGCCGCTGCGATCTTCGTACACCCCGGCACTAGCCCGGTCACTCATCGTCACGCGTCCGATCTTCATTCCTTGATCTTCTCCGTCACGCGAATGCCGGTGATCACCATCTGTTTATCGACGGCCTTGCACATGTCGTAAATTGTGAGCGCCGCGACACTCACGGCAGCCAGCGCCTCCATCTCCACGCCCGTGCGGGCGACCGTCGATACTTCGGAATAAATCTTCACTGCTTCATCTGTTACTTTAAATTCCACCGCGACCGAACTGAGCGGAAGTGAATGGCACAACGGGATCAGTTCATCCGTGCGTTTTGCTGCCTGGATTGCGGCGATTTTTGCCACAGTCAGCACGTCTCCCTTTGGCAATGCCTGCGCGCGCAAAGCAGCAATCGTTTCCGGCGCGCAACGCACTTCGCCTTCTGCGCGGGCGATGCGTCTCTGCTCGGGCTTGTGGCCGACATCAACCATGCGCGCGGAACCGGAAGCATCGAGATGGGAAAAGGTGGACATGCTGGTGAGTCGATATTTCCGAAGAGCGTGGACCGAGGGAAGCCAGAAATCCAGGCCTCCAGGTCCGCACCCACTGGTGCTGCGCGAGTTATTTAAATTTTCAGAAACTCCACCGTCTCACCCACGGCGATCTTTTCCCTTTTCGGAGCAATGCGAATCAGACCCTCCACGCCGGTCAAGCCACGGAGATCACCTGAACTCTGCCACGCGATTGGTAGCACCGCGAGCCTGCCATTGTCGTTCACCAACCGCGCCGGCCAGTACGTTTCGCGCGGTCCATTCGATTCTTCGATTGCGGTAGCGATCGGTAAAGTAACTGGAGACCAATCCAAGCGAGCTCCTTCCAATCTTTCCAATGCCATACGGATGGCCAGATGAAACACCACGAAATGCGAAACTGGATTCCCCGGAATGACGAACGCGGCCTGTCGATCTCGAACGGCGAATACCAGCGGCTTTCCCGGACGAAGATTAATCTGCTGAAAGCGGATTTCAAATCCGAGTTCAGCGAGCGCCCGCTTGCCGAAATCATAGTCTCCGACGCTTGCTCCCCCGGAGATCAACAGCAAATCCCACGAATCTGTAGGTTCACGCCGCACGCGTTCCACCAGAGTTTGAAGATCATCGCCGCATCGATCCTGCTTTACAAGTAAAGCACCGCATTGGGCCAGTAATCCGGAGATCAATGTGGAATTGGAATCGCGAATTTGACCGGGACCGGGCTCCTGAGAAGGCGGCACTAACTCACCCCCTGTGGCAATATGAATCACCCGCGGCTTTGCGGAAACTTTTGGTAAAGTAACACCGATCTGGGCCAGCAATGCGCATTCACCTGGCCCCAATCGCGCTCCCGGCTCAAGCAACACGGCGCCGCGCTGCATGTCTTCACCGCGCCTGCGAATGTAACGCTCGGAACTGCGTCGCTGAGGAATCATCCAATCCTCATCACGCCGCACATCTTCCTGCATCAGCACCTGCGAAGCGCCATTAGGAATTTGTCCACCAGTAAAAATGCGCACGCATTGCCCGCGCCCAATCGCGACATCCGGCACCTGCCCTGCCTGCACCTCGCCGATGACTTGAAACCGCTCTGATCTGTCCTCCATCGCAATCGCATACCCATCCATCGCCGAGCGATCAAAAGCCGGAAAATCTTCGGGAGCAGTAATGGTCTCACGAAGGACACGGCCAAGAACACGATTAAGACTACTGGATTCCGCGTGAAGTACCAAAAGAGACTCCAGGATAATTTGACGGGCTTCGTCGAGCGAGATCATGCATCTGCGTTCATCTGAGTCATCTGCGGATATTTTCTGAAGAATACTCGGGGTTGCCAGAAGAAAGGACATCCACAGATGACTCAGATGAACGCAGATGGGAAAGCCGACTCTACAGGCTGAAATCGGGCGGGGGTAATGGTGATTTTGGTCCAAACACGAACCGCTTATATTCAAGGCGCGGAGCTCCAGAATTCAGCAGAAGCGTTTTTTTGAGGCCGGAGGCCTTTAAATAATTGAGAACCTGCGCTTCCTCTATGTTGGTAAGTCGCTGAAGAGCCTTCAACTCCACCAGTAGACTTCCATAGCAGACGAAATCAGCGCGATAGGTAACTCTTAACGGCTTTCCGCGATAAATAATCGGCAGCGGATACTCGCGAGCATAGGGAATCTCCTTGAGCGCCAGTTCGCATTCGAGTGCCGCCTGGTACGCCGGTTCCAGAAATCCATGCCCTAGTTCACCATGAACAGTCAGCGCTGCACCGATCACTGCATACGACTGTTCGTCACGCTTCGAGTCGTCCTCTTGCATCCCAAATGAAGTGCGTCAATTCCCGCGTTGCGCAAAGCACAAATTCTCTAAAATCTGTGCGAATCTGCGTCATCTGTGGATTATTTATATCCCAATTCACGGCGCTCCGGTTCACGCAAAGACAGCCGTCACCGGTTTGGCCTTCACCAGTTCACGCGGTTGATTCAGGTGATTGTAAACAATCGTATCGGGGTCGATGCCGAAGGCATGGTAAATCGCGGCCAGCAGTTCCGTGGGATGCACGGCGTCCGATTTCGGGCTCGATCCTGTGGCATCGCTCTCGCCGTGCACGTAGCCGCGCTTGACGCCGGCTCCGGCAATCGTCGCCGTATAACAATAGGGCCAGTGATCGCGGCCATCGGCGCTGTTGACATTGCCGCTCGTGCTCACGCCGCGCTCCGGCGTGCGGCCAAACTCACCCAGCGCCACGACCAGTGTCTCATCAAGTAACCCGCGCTGATCCAGATCTTCAATAAACGCACTGAACCCCATGTCAAACATCGGTCCGGCCTGGTTTTTGATGCGATTCGTCAAATCGGCGTGCGTATCCCACGAGTGATTGTCGGAATTGGCCACCTTCGGCCAGATGACCTCGACCACGCGGGTGCCCGCTTCCACCAGACGGCGCGCTAAAAGCAGGCTCTGTCCAAAGGTGTTCATCCCGTAGCGCTCCCGCATTTTGTCCGGCTCCCGATCAATGGCGAACGCATCTCGCGCTTTTCCGCTCGTGATCAGGTCCAGCGCTTTTCCGTAGTATTCATCGAGGTGATAATTCTCCACCGCTTTGTCGATGTCCGGCATGGTCGCTTCGATCGATTCACGAAGCTGCGCGCGGCGTTTCAGCCGCATGGAAAAGACATCGGGCCGCAAATTGAGATCATCGACCTTGAGGCGATTCATCTTCGCCATGTCCATGTCGTCGCCATCGGGGAATAGCGTATAGGGATCGAATCCTTTGCCGAGGAAACCAGCGGTCCCACCCTTTCCTACCACGTTCGATTCCTGCAACGGACGAGGCAGCATGACAAAGGGCAACATCGGTTCCTGCGGCGGCTTCAGCCTGATGATCTGCGAACCAAAGTTTGGATAATCCTTGGCATTTGGCGGCTCCAGCTGGCCCGACGGAGATACCTTGTCCGTCGTATAGCCAGTCATGATTTGGTAGATAGCCGCGGTGTGATTGAAGAGCCCATTGGGGGTATAGCTCATCGACCGAATCATGGTAAGCTTATCATTCACCTGCGCAAATTTCGGAAGTACCTCGGTGAAATTGATTCCCGGAATCTTCGTTTTGATCGGCTTAAAGGAACTGCGAATTTTGTCCGGTACATTCTCCTTCGGGTCCCACAGGTCCAGATGACTCGGCCCACCCTGTAAGTAAACCATGATCACACTCTTGGCCTTTCCCCAACCAGGCGCAGATTTGCCGGCGCTTTCTTCAGTCGCTGCTCGCGCTCTCAAGTTAAGTAACGAACCAAGCGTGAGCCCAAGAATCGAAGATCCTCCGACGCGCAAAAGATCGCGGCGAGTGATGCCGAGGTGAGAGTCGCAGAGATCGCGACCAGGTTGGCCAGGAATGCGGAGCATAAGGGTAGCTACGTTAAAGGTTTAGGGGAGAGAGACGTAAAAGCCCGAAATCCCAATGGCGAATGACGAAACAAAACCGAAATCCGAAGTCCGAAAGAGCGCGGACATATAGGGAGCGCCGCTTCGGATTTCTGGTTTCGGATTTGTTTCGTCATTCGTCATTCTGGTTTCGGATCTCGTTCAGTGGTTAAATAGAAACGCCGGCGTATTGATCAACGCCCACGCCAGATCTTGCGCGCCGGTCAGCCGCTTATTCGCCGCTTGCGCCTTTGACTGCACGGCATCCTGGCGCAATTGCACGAGCTTCGCGTCGAGCTTGATGGGTTCTTCCGTGCGGGCGACGGCAGCGCGGCGATCCAAAATGCCCTGATCGGTCGGGAGCGGCAAAGCGAGTTTGCCAGCAGAGAGGCGCAGCTTGGAAAGTTCCGGATCGTGCTCTTTCCAGTAATCAGCGAGCATCTCCTCGTCTTCCTTGGCGCGTGAGCCCGCTGGTTTCTTTAGCGCTTCGACGACCGTGGCAGGCAGCCCGGCACTGGTTGGATTGTTACTTGTTGAAATCCAAACGCGGAAGCGGGCGATGGAAAAGTTTCCGGGACGCGGCTGATTCAGTTCCAGGCGCAAACGCATTCCTTTTTGAGCATCCCCAATGGGTTTTTCGAATTGAAACGCTGCATAGTGAGGCACACCAAACTGGTTGCTCACCGCCCATCCGTTGTTACCGTCGCCTTTCTTTCCATCGATAGCCTTGGCCACCTCAAAGCTTGTCTGGCTGAAATCCGCCGAAGCGCTGGTGAATTTCACAATGTTGGCCGGCTTGGTGCCCAGATCACCCGTTTTCGCGGCGATTTCCCCGAGGACGAAGTTTCCGTCACCGGCGCGTCCCGGACCGAAGTTTCCTTCATCCGGCACCGGCAGCACTTCGAGCAGCACACCGGTGATTCCCGCAACCTTCGTATCCGCCTCCAGCGTGTAATCGCAATTGGGCGGACGCGGACCGCTAGCTTTAATGGAATTGTCCGCCTGCTTCGTCAGGATCACACCGTTGGTCGCTTTCAAATCAGCCAAATCCAGCGGCAGCCAGCTTGTGTAAGTGCGCGCCACGGGCACCGTTGCTTCAAAATTGGTCTGCGCGCCGGGCAGCTTCTTCTCGCTATATTCCTTCACCGCTGTCTCTGCATTGGCAAGGTCCGCCACACGCTTCTTCTCCGCCTCGGCCACCCGCGGCGCGATTTCCGTTTCGTAGCGGGCCAGTTCCTTCTTTGCTTCATCGATGGCCGTGAGCCGGTCCGCTTCTGCTTTCGCGATCAGCGGCGCCTGTTCCTTTTCTTTCGCATCGAGATCAGCAAGTAACTGCGCATTCTCCGGATCGATCACGCTCCAGTTCGTCAGGACCTTGTTGATTTCCTGCTCTGTCGCGGGGCGATTCAGCACGCGATGCATGATTTCATCCACCAGCAGGTGATCATCGGGTTGAGCTGCCACCATTTTGGCCAACCCGCTGTTGTTATCACCAATCGCTTCCGCCACCGCCGGACCGCTGAGAAGCGCCATCACGCTTCCCAGCCGAAGATCACTGCTGCGCTCGCATTCACACGCGCTCTCCCGCGCCGGCCGCCCAAGATTCGCCAGAAAACCACTCGGCAGATCGGTCATCGAATCGGGCAGTTGCTCCGCTCGCAAACCACCGGGCAACTTTGGTGGAGCACCCACCACTTTCAGCACCGAATCGTACAACACTTCCGCGGGAAGACGGCGCGCGGTGGCGTGCGAATAGTTGATCTTGTCATCCGCATTCCAGGAATTACTCGCCAGCGCCAGCTGGTACGTACGCGACTTGCAGATGAGCCTCAGCACATAGCGCACATCAAAACCGTGTCCGATGAATTCCTTTGTTAAGTAATCAAGCAGTTCCGGATTGGTCGGCGGATTACCTGCGCGGATATCGTCGAGCGGTTCAATCACACCAACCCCTGTGAGATAACCCCAGAGACGGTTTGCATAACTCGACGCAAAGTAACGATTGTCCGCACTGGTGATCCAATTGGCCAGCCGCTCGCGGCGCGTGCCCAGGTCATCCGCTTTCGCGAGAAACGGAAAGGAAGGTTCCGCCACCTTGTTCGTGCGCAAATGGATCATCTCGCCCTCGGTTTTATCCTTCACGATTTCGTAGAGCGGATGGGCCTTTTCGACTGCCGTCCCTTCGATCTTCGCCGCTCCGCTGCGCGGATCGGCCTCAAATCCCACCTGTGAGAAAAACGCGCCGAGATGATAGTATTGATCCTGCGTCCATCGCTCAAAAGGATGATCGTGGCATTTATTGCAATTAAAGCGCGTCGCCAGGAAAAGATGCGTCGTGTTTTCCATCGTCTCTGCCGGTTCGCGCAACGTCTTCCAATAACTAGCTGCTGGATTATCCTTATTCGAACCCGTCGCCGTCAAAATCTTGCGCGCAAATTGATCGTACGGGGTATTCGCCTCGATCTCTTTATAAATCCACTCCCGGAATAGCTTCGCTCCTTCGCCTCCGAGAAACTTGGAATTCACCTCGAGCAGATTTGCCCAGCGATTGGTCCAGTGTTCGATGAATTCAGGCGAACCGATGAGCTTGTCCACCACTGCTTCGCGCTTCGCCCGCACGGGCTGCGTATCCGCGAGAAATACGCGCACTTCATCTGCGGAAGGCGGCAGGCCGGTGAGATCCAGATAGACGCGGCGCAGAAAATCAGCATCGGAGCAAAGGTCCGACGGCTGGATTTTCATGCGCTGCCATTTCGCGGCAACGAGTTCGTCGATCCGTCCCCACTTTTCCGGCGGCTGCCAGGTAAAGCCGGTGCGGTCTCCCATGACCGTGAGCGTCGTCGCCGCATAGTTTCCTTCATAGCGAGCCAGGAGTGGCGCTTCCCCGCGGCGCAACGTTTCGATCAATCCGCCGCCATCGGTTTTTGCCACATCGGTATTGCCGCTATCCACAAAAGCCTCGGCGGTTACGTCACGTACGCGGCCATCGCTATATGTGGCAACCACGCGAATCTGCTGGCGCGCGCCGAGTTGCTGCACCACCGGGTCGCGCGGGAAAAGATCGATCTTGGAAACACGCGCTCCATTAAGATCCAGCTTTGCGCCGTCTGCGATCCAGTTTCGCAGGATCTCATAGTATTTCTCGCCGATCTTGGTGCGCTGGCCGCCTTCATGCGGCACACCCGCCGTTGCTTTAAGTAACATCAGCGAATCATCCGGCGAAGCCACATTGAGCCGGCGTCCCGCCAGATCGTCTTTGAGAGATCGTACATCGAAGATTGGATCGTAGCCGCGCAGGGAAAGCTTGAATCCAAACTTGCCTTCCTTTGCACCGTGGCAGGTGCCGGCATTACAGCCCAGCCGCGTAATCACCGGGCCCACATCCCGCACAAAATCCACAGGCGGCGCATCCTGAACCTGTGACACTTCAACCGGAATAGCGATGCTTTGGCCGCTCACTTCGGCACGCAAGGTACCGGCGCCGTTGCGCACCGGCTTCATTTGACCGCTGGCCGTAATCTCGGCCACTCCACCTTCAAGGGAAAGCTTGGCGATGCGCGTCACATCTACGGAATCTCCCGTCGCGAGCTTCGCCATCACAACGATTTGCGCGGCCTCATATTTTCCAGGGAGGCTGACTTTTGAGGGTTGAATACCGAGCGATGTTACTTGAGCTCCAGCGGGCAGGGATTCAGGCGCCGGCGCCTTGCCCATTTCGTTAGTCAAAGCGTTTCCGCGAACGTCAGAGGAAAACTCCGAAAAACACAGCGCAAGGAAAAGCACGCCCACCCTGGTGGGGCCGGCTGTCCTCAGGCGGCCAATCACGGTGGAATGCAAAACCCCGTATCCGGTGAATAAAGGAGTCTTCTTTCTTAAAGTAACGAATGCGCACTTGTTCACCTGCGCAAAAACTGAATTCCACCCGCTCTGAACGGCTGAGGACAGCCGTCCCCACCAGCTTGCGCCAAAGACCAGCCTCCCTTCACTTACCACGATTTGTTTTCTCACTACCCTCCGGACGGCACGGAATGCCGTCCCTACCCGCTTATCTGTTCTCAAAAATTGCGAGACATTCATTGGTTTTCGGCTTGAGCGGTCTTGGCCGCCGGGGTTAGCGGAACCGGCACAAATTCTTTCGTTACTTTATCGTCTGCCGTGGAAATAAAGCGCACTTTTCCATCTTCACCCGCGCAGGCCACGAGGCTGCCATCGGGCTTGTAACTGAGTGCGTACATGCCTGCATCGATCGGCACGCTCCCCAGCAGTTTGGTATTCGAAGTGTAATGCGCCGCGACCTTCGCCCGCTCCTCTTCTTTCCGTGAACCTTCGTCTTTCGATTCGATCGCCAGAATCTCCGCCGGGATTTCCGTATCGAAATCGTAGTTATAAAAATTGACCTCCCCTTTGTCGTCCAGCGAACTGGCCGCGGCAAATTGCTTTCCATCCGGCGAAAACGCCACGGCATAGATGCGCCCTTCCATGGCCGGCCATTTGCGAATGCACAGCGCATTGTCACCGATCCGCCGCTGCACTTTGCGCACGATCCGATAGGCCTGCGGCACACCATCCGCGCCTCCCACCAGAAACTCATCCCGCTGCGGATGCCGCGAAAGTGATTGCAATCCTCCCCGCAACGCACCCGGCGTGATGCTCGAAATGTTATCAATGAATCGCTGCGTCGCCACTTCGGTAAGCTTTGCGCTCATGTCGCGCCCCACGCTCACGAGCTGATCGCCCTTGTGGTTAAACATCGTATCCAGCACCCAATCGCTATGCGAATTCTGCTGCAGCACTTGCGCTCCGGTCTCCGCATTGATCGCGCGCAACGAATTATCCGGACAGCCAAACGAGACTAGCTTTCCATCCGGCGACCAGCTCACGCCGTACAACGTGTCAAAGCCCACCGGCGCGCTCAAAATCAATTTCCGCTTTTCCACATCCCAGATTTGCACCTCACCCATCTGCGCAGGCCGCCCGCCGCACGCCGCCAGCTTTTTGCCGTCTGGTGAAAAACGCAGGGTCTGGATGCGCTCGCTGAGCCCGATCAGTCGCGCCAGCATTTCCGAGCCATCTCCCTTCCAAAGCAGCACTTCGTGAAAGCCAGCCACCGCGAGCAGCGAGCCATCCGGCGAAAACTCCATCGACGTGACCACCGGCAGCCGCTGGTACACCGGCGGATGCTCGGGATCAAAGCGCTGCCGCGCATTCGGTGGTGTATCGTCCACCGCGCCTTCGGCAATCCAACGCCGAATGAGCTGGATATCGCCACTCGAAAGCGGGCTCTTTTTCTTCGGCATCTCCGCCTCGCCGTGGTCGGGTGTGATCTGTTCGACGAGGTACGATTTATCCGGGTCCTTTGGCACAATGGCTCTCGTGTTGTCCTTTACGCAGTCGTCTCCGCCCTCCAGCAGCTTCGCAAAATCGGTCATCACATAGCCGCCTTTTGGCTTGGCCGGCTGATGACATCCCTGACATTCCGCCTGAAAAATGGGCCTGATCTTTTTGAAATAACTGACGGGCGCGTTGGGGTCATCCACCTCTTTTTTCGGAGGCGGCGGTGCGGCAACCGCGGAAAGCACCAATCCAGTGCAAAGCGCGGCAAGGGTGAGGCGGGGGAAGAGACCGGTGGTCATCGGTGTTCGAAGGGGGTAATCCGGTGCGAGCCGGAAGGATTAGGGAGTATAGCCCGATCTCAGCAGGGCTAAAGAGGTGAAACGGTTCGAAGTAGCCGAGCGGCCGAAGTTCCGACGTTGATGAAATTCGATCACACTTCGGCAACTCCGAAACGTAATGGAAGGCACGCAAACCGCTGATGGCAGGTTAGATACCCGTAATCCAAACGCTCGCCCTCGACACCTGCGCTCACCCACTCCACATTCGCCTTCAGATGAAGTCCCGCATCGACACCCTGGTTTCTCAAGTCAGTCAGATCATTCTCGGAAAAGAAGATGTGATCCGCCTCGCTGTGGCATGCATGCTGGCGCGCGGGCATCTGCTGATCGAAGACATCCCGGGAGTCGGCAAGACCACGCTCGCCCAAGGGCTGGCGAAAGCCGTGGGTCTGAATTTTCGCCGGATTCAATTCACGAGCGATTTGCTGCCGGCGGACATCATCGGAAATTCCATCTTTGACCGTGAACAAGGAAAGTTTGTCTTCCATTCCGGGCCGCTGTTTTCCGAGGTCGTTCTGGTGGATGAAGTCAATCGCGCCACCCCAAAAACGCAAAGCGCTCTGCTGGAGGCCATGGAGGAACGTCACGTCACCATCGATGGCGCGACTCACGTGCTCCCGGAAGTTTTCTTCGTTTTAGCCACGCAGAATCCTCAACAACAGATCGGTACTTTTCCGCTTCCCGAATCACAGCTCGACCGGTTTCTCATGCGCATCGCCCTCGGGGTTCCGGATCGCGAAGCCGAACGCCGCATGCTCATCGGCTCGGATCGCCGGGATGTCTTGCGCGATCTCATTCCCAGTCTCGACCTCAATGCCCTCCGGGCGCTGCAAGCCGAAGTGCGCAAGATCCACGTGTCCGACGCGCTTCTCGATTACCTGCAGGATCTCCTGGATGCGAGCCGCCGGCAGCATCCGGCCGGGCTGAGCCCGCGGGCCGGTCTGGCTCTTTTGCACGCCAGCCAGGCTTGGGCGCTCATGCAAGGACGGGAAATGGCGCTTCCGGAAGACATCCAGGCAGTGGGCGTCGCCGTCATGGCCCACCGACTGGGTGAAGACGTGAGCGGAACCGGTGAAGGCGGCAGAGCACTGGCGGAGGATCTTCTGCAAAAGGTCGCGGTGCGGTGAGGGAAGCGCTATTTCGAAATGGCCGGCACACTTATGGTTACTTGATACGTGATGCTCTCTGGCGGCAGGGATAAAATCTATTCCGCGCGAGGGAATCCATGGATAGAAAGCAACCTCTCCACGGTTAGCTTTCTGGGTTGGCAGTCCCGTGCCTGTCGTTAGCACGACGTGCTTCTTTTTATATCTTCCCTTGTTTTCGCGCAGGTATCTTCCTGCTGGATGCTCGCGCGGTGAATTCCGGCACCGCGGGCACGGCAATCGCTAACGGTGCGCGCCTAGCATGTCTTCCATCGACGTTCCTCGCTCCCCGTGGTTCCGGCTTCAACTGTTCATCGCACGGGCCCGCTTTTTCAGTTTTTCATTGCTAGTCCACATCGTCATCGTCGTTTTGGGAGGTAGCGTCGTTCTTTTCCGGTCGGTCACTGAGCCACCCGATTTCGTCAGTGGCGATGGCTCACTCGTCACCGATGTATCGACCATGACCCCGCCCCCACCCGCACCCGAAATGGAACAGACCACGATGACGGCGCCCACGCCCCCGTCCGCGACGGCTCCATCCGTCGAAGCCATCGTCTCCTCCACGACCACTCCCGTTACTTTTAGTTTTCCCAATGCTTCTCAGCCCAATACCAATGCGTTGACCGCTGCGGTCGATCGTTCGCTCGCCGGCAAAATCGCGGGCATGGGCGTGGGAGCCGGAGCCAAAGGCGGGACGACACGAATGCTGGGACAGAAGGAAAAGGTAGCCAGCGCATTTACCGGGACCTTTTACGATCTCAAACAGACCCGTGCACGAAAGCCGACCGGCATGTCTCCCGACGACTATCACAAGGTATTCCGCAAATACATCGCGGAAAATTGGAAAGAGAGCATCCTCCGCGAGTACTACCGGGCAAAGGATAGCATCTACGCTACACAAATCTTTACTCCCGATATGCCGGCGGATGAAGGTCCGCGCGCCTTTGGCGTGGAGAAAGAAGTACAGCCCAGCCGCTGGCTCGTTCACTATCGCGCCCGCGTTTCTCCGCCGCAGGATGGTATCTATCATTTCGTGGGCGCGGGTGATGATGTAATGCTCGTGCGTTTCGACGGAAAACTGGTTCTCGACCGTTGCTGGCACCAGCACGATGAACAACTGCCACCCGAGCAAAACTATCTATATGGGTGGACCGCTATTCCCAACGGTTTCGGCAAAGGCACAGCCATCCATGTGAAGGCCGGTGAATACTATAACATGGACGTTCTCATCGGTGAGGAACCCGGCGGCCGTTGTTATGCCTCCCTGCTCATCGAACAAGAGGGCACGGCCTACGAACGCGACAAACACGGAAATCCCATCCTGCCCATATTCCGTCTCGCGGAAGGCGCGATCGCGGAGCCGCCTCCGGGGCAGACCTATCCGCCATTTTTAGCGGATGGCTCGGTATGGAAGGCACGCACCGCGGACTCAGACTGACCTAAGAAACAGAGATAAATTGGCAGGAACGGCACGTAAATGTCTCGCCCGAAACGAAATGGCGGAGGTCGTAAGACTTCGAATTCCTCCGGAGACGGCGAGGAGCCCAGACGTATCGAGGATACAAAGCCGCGCCAGGGAGAAACGATATCTCGAGGGTATATGAATTTCCTTTGCGATCTTTGCGCCTTTGCGTTCTAGGTACCTTTCGTGTGAACAACGCGGGCGTTTTTACGCAAAAGCGCAAAGCTAAGACAATCCATCGCCTTTTTTTCAGCGATTTCGGGCATGCAAAACGTACGCTCGCCCACTTTCAGTCCCGTTTTCCGGCCGAAGCGTTCAGGAGCGTCATCGTTGCCCGCTTAAATCGGAGTTGACCGGTCAGTATACTTGCGCAAGATTGCTTCCTGCCAACCGCCGCACACCACATGAAAAAGCCCACTGGAACCAAAGAAAAGCTGCTCGAGGTCGCTTTCGACCTCATCTGGGACAGCAGCTACGGCTCCGTGAGCGTGGATGACATCTGCAAGCGGGCCGGGGTCAACAAGGGCAGTTTTTACCATTTTTTCCCCACCAAAGCCGACCTGGCCGTGGAAGCCTACCGGGCACGCTGGGAATCGGTGAAGCCCCTCGTGGAGCAACTTTTTTCGCGGGAAACGCCGCCCATTGAACGCATCCAAAACTGGTGCAACCACGTTTATCGCGTTCAGCGGGAGCAGGCCGAAAAATACGGCCACGTGTGCGGCTGCCCGTTTGCAAGTGTCGGCGCTGAACTGGCCACGCAGGACGAAAAAATCCGCGCCAGCTGCGAGGAGCTCATTTACTCCGGCCGGAAATATGTCGAAGGAGCCATTGCCGATGCCATTCAGGAAGGCGCGGTCACGGTGACCGATGCCGCTTTGGCCGCTCACCGGGTATACTCCGTGTGCCTCGGCATGCTCTTTGAAGCGAAGGTTCAAAACAGCCTCGATGTCTTGAAGGACCTGGCGCCGACCGTCATGGACTTTCTGGGAGTGGGCGCTGTTGTCGCCGCGGCTCACTAACCTGTTACTTTAGCGATTTGATTTACGGATGAAACCGACACGCATATTTTCTCTCAGCCTCCTGTTACTTGGCCTGGCTCCCCTGGCTTGCACGAAACAAGCGGCCACCCAGGCGCCTCCACCCGCAACCGTTTCCGTGACGCGGCCGCTGCAGCGCGAGGTCACCGATTGGGACGAATACACCGGCCACCTCACTTCTCCTGAAGTGGCCAATATCGCCGCGCGCATCAGCGGCATAATCGTGGAAGCGCCCTTTAAAGAGGGGGCGATTGTTAAAAAAGGCGATGTGCTTTTCGTGATCGACGACCGCCCCTTCAAAGCCGATCTGGATAACAAACGCGCCAGCGTGGCAAAGGATGAAGCGCAAGTCGTCTGGATGCAGGCGCAGCTCGCGCGCTCCGAAGATTTGCTGAAAAAGAAGGCGGTCTCGTCTCAGGACTACGACAGCGCCAAAGCTTCGTTTGATCAGGCCCAGGCTCAACTCAGCGCCGATCAGGCCGCGGTGGAGGTATCCAAGTTGAATCTCGACTGGACGCGTGTGACCGCTCCCATCGCGGGCCGGGTGAGCCGCATCTATGTGACCGTAGGCAACCTCATCAACGGCGGCGCAGGCCAGGCCACGCAGCTCACGACGGTTACTTCAGTGGACCCGATGTATTGTTATGTATCTGTCCCTGAGCGATCGTTTCTCAAATATCAGAGCTTTGCCGAGCGTCAGAAAAAGAGCGGTCTGCAGGATGCCAAGATTCCCTGCTTCCTTCGCCTCGAAAATGAAACGAATTACCCGCACGAAGGGGTGATCGATTTCGTGGATAACACGCTCGATACCAACACGGGTACGATTCAAATGCGCGGCGTCGTCCCCAATCCCAACGGCGCGCTTACGCCCGGCCTTTTCGCGGAGATGCGCGTCACGGGCAGCGGCGCCTACCAGACATTACTTGTTCCCGACTCCGCGGTCGGAGCGGAACAGAATGAGCGCGTTCTCATGGTAGTTGAGCCTGACAATGCGGTCGGTTCACGCAAGGTGAAGCTCGGGGAACTGTTCGGCAGCTTGCGCTCGATCGTGGACGGCCTGAAGCCCGAGGATCGCGTCATCGTCAACGGTCTCCAGCTTGTCCGTCCCGGGGCCAAGGTAAATCCACAAGATGCTCCCATCCCGCCGGAATACATTACCGCCCTCGAAGCCAGCGCCAGCGGTCTTGCCTCGGCGCAGCCAAATGCAGCGACCCCGGGCCAGCCCGCGAAAGTCCTGGAAGCTCAACCTTGATCCGCATTTAGCGTGAACATCGCCCATTTTTTCATCGACCGCCCGGTCTTTGCCTCGGTGATTTCCATTGTTACCGTGATCGCCGGCGCTCTGGCGATTCTCGGGCTTCCCGTTTCGCAGTACCCGGAGATCGCGCCACCCACGGTCACCATCGCGACCAACTATCCAGGCGCCAATGCTAAAACGGTGGCCGATACCGTCGCCACGCCGATCGAGGAACAAGTAAACGGCGTCGAGCACATGCTCTACATGTCGAGCCAGTGCACCAACGACGGCGCCATGAAGATCACCGTCACCTTCAAGGTCGGCACGAATCTCGATGCCGCCCAGGTGCAGGTGCAAAATCGCGTGGCCATCGCCGAGCCGCAACTTCCGCAGGAAGTGCAGCAGCAGGGCATCACCATCAAAAAGGCGTCACCCGATATCACGGTGGTCGTCGCGCTGTCGTCACCCGACAATTCGCACGACACCGTATTCATGAGCAATTACGCCACGCTCCAGGTGAAGGACGAAATCGCGCGTCTGCCCGGGGTGGGCGATATCACCATCTTCGGTGTGCGCGATTACGCGATGCGGCTCTGGCTCGATCCGGATAAACTCGCGGCCCGCAATATGACCGTGGGCGACGTGGTCAACGCCGTGCGCGAGCAGAACGTGCAAGTCGCCGCAGGCATCGTAGGGGGCCCGCCTCTGCCGAAAGAGGCGGCGCAATTCCAGTACACCATGAGTGTGCAAGGCCGGCTTACCCAGCCGGAGCAATTTGCCGACATGATTGTCAACGTCGGCCAAAACGGGCGCATCACGCAATTGCGCGACGTGGGCCGCGTGGAGCTTGCCGCCGCGGATTACAGCACCGCCATGACTTTCAATGGCCGCCCCGCCGTGGCCATGGCCATTTTCCAATTACCGGGAACCAACGCCATTGAAACGGCCAATGCGGTGCACAAGAAAATGGATGAGCTCAAGCAGCGCTTTCCCTCCGGTGTGGAATACGAGATTCCGTACGACACGACCCGCTTCGTCAGCGATAGCATCAAGGACGTGATTAAGACGTTACTTGAAGGCATTGGCCTCGTCGCGCTCGTCGTGCTGGTCTTTTTGCAAAACTGGCGCACCTCGCTGGTTCCCCTCGTGGCAATCCCCGTCTCCCTCGTCGGCACGTTTGCGGCCATGTGGATCGCGGGATTCTCCATGAACATCCTATCGCTCTTTGGCCTCGTGCTGGCCATCGGCATTGTCGTGGACGACGCCATCGTGGTCATTGAAAACGTCGAGCGCTGGATCGAGCGGGGCTACAGCCCGCGCGATGCCGCGTTTAAGGCGATGGATGAAGTAACGCCGGCCATCATCGCCATCGCCTTCGGATTGTCCGCGGTGTTCATCCCGGTCGCGTTTGTCAGCGGCATCACCGGCCAGTTTTACCGGCAATTTGCGCTCACCATTTCCTTCTCCACTCTGCTTTCGGCGTTCAATTCCCTCACGTTGAGCCCGGCACTGGCCGCCTTGCTGCTCAAGCCGCGCGGAGCCCGGCAAGATTGGTTCACGCGCGGCATGAATGCCGCACTCGGCTGGTTCTTCCGGCTCTTCAACAGAGGTTTCGAGAAAACAAACAATGCCTATTTCATCGCTCTGCGCAAAGTCGTGCGCATGAGCGCAATATCGTTACTTGTTTATGCCGGCCTTGTCCTGCTTGCCTGGCACGGGCTTAAGACCGTTCCCTCAGGCTTCATTCCGCCACAGGACCAGGGATACCTCATCGTTAGCGTGCAAATGCCCGATGCCGCATCGATTGAGCGCACCCAGCAAACCATGGCGCACATCTCGGAAGTAGGCCGTAAAATACCCGGCGTGCGCGGTGCTTTTACCGTGGCGGGACTTAACGTTCTCTCGAGCTCCAACTCTTCTGCCGCCGGGGTGATGTTTACCCCTCTGCTTTCCTTTGATAAACGCGCAGGCAATCCGGAAATGAGCGCAACGGCCATCGCCGCACGGCTGAGGCAAGAGTTTGCTAACATTCCCGAGGCACTCGTTCTCGTCTTTCCGCCTCCGCCCGTACGCGGCGTGGGCAGCGCCGGCGGATTTAAGATGATGATCGAGGATCGCTCCGGCCAAAACACGCCGCAGCAGTTGCAGGAAGTCACCGCGAAAGTCATCCAGGAAGCCAGCAAACGCCCGGAGCTAATGGGCCTTTTCTCCAGCTTTCGCGCCACCGTTCCACAGTTGTACGGTGCGGTCGATCGCGTCAAAGCCAAGCAACAAAAGGTCGCTGTCACCGATGTTTTCCAGGCGCTCCAGGTATATCTCGGTGGCCTCTACGTGAATGATTTTAACTATCTGGGACGCACCTGGCACGTCACGGCGCAGGCCGACTCTACGTT
>FTBB01000088.1_pt1 | contig 54345 bp, 50 predicted proteins | sample 1639251 | NCBI WGS metagenome assembly FTBB01 (sample SAMEA3914864, study PRJEB12502) | metagenome | biome: forest; material: soil | place: USA | collected 2012-03-12 | depth 0.3 m | reverse complement strand
GACGCCGCTCGAAATGAGTTCGGGACGTTGCGCGGCTGAACGTGCCGCGCGGGAAGCAAACTTTAGTGCTTGTGAATCTTTAAACCTTTGTGGCTCACGTGGCCTCGATCACCGGGTTTCACCAAGGAATTTGAGTTATGCCATTCCCAGGCGAGAACAATCAGGGCCAAAACAATCGCAGTGACGCATCCGAGAACCGCAACCGTGGCTGCTCCGGCACACTGAAATCGACTATGGGGGATGTGGACGAAGGGACGCATGGGGGAAATCGCCATCAGAATATCACGCAAATGTCACATGGCAATTCTTTAATGTGCCCACGCTCCCCTGTTTCATCCTGCTCTCAATGGCCCTTGGATTCGGCGATGGCCCTTTCGTATGCCGCGAGAAGTCCGTCGCAGACGGACGTGGAAGGCAGTTTCCGCCCTCCCAGATGGGTCACGGAACGCAGCCCGAACCAGCTGTTGGTGAGGATGATTTCATCCGCAGTCTGCAGGTCTTCTACAAAAAGCGAACCTTGCTTCACCTTCATCTGATCGAGAACCCACGCGCGCGTCACTCCATCGCGGGCGCCACAAGCCAGCGCTGGCGTGCGGATCGTCGACCGATTGATGACAAAGACATTAGCCATACAGGCGGAAATGAGTTCGGCCTGGTCGTTAAAGAGCAGTGCTTCATTCATCCCGTCGCGCATGGCCCGCTGCAGCGCGTCGAGATTTCCCCAGTAGTTCGCGGTTTTCAGGCCCCCAAAGAGCGGCCGGTGAGGCTCTGGAGCGATCAGTATCTTGCAAGGACCGGGGATGGGCGGCTCCCGATTTTCGAGGAGCACCAAAATCCGGCAGCTTCTCGCGGGATCAAAAGCGGTGCCGTCGCCCGCCGTTACGTAAATGCGTGCAAAGCCATCCGTGCCCGCCTTTCGGAGGAGCCCATCGACTTGGGTGAGAGCACCGTCCTCAACCGGAAATCCCCGCTCTGCACAGGCATGCCGAAGACGCGCGAGATGTTTTTCCAAAAAGAGAGGCACAGAATGCCAGACGCGCAGGCTCTCAAAAAGCGCCATCCCATAGCGAAAACCGCGATCTTCCACAGGAAGGGAAGCGTTCTCTTTAAAAGTAGTACCGTTCCAGATCCAGGCGTTCACGAAATCGTGAGTTCTTTGGTTATCCCGAAGATCTCGATTCGTTTACGCAGCGTGGCGCGAGTGATGCCAAGAAGCTTGGCAGCGCGAACCTGATTGCCTTGTGTGGTCTTCAAGGCGTGCATCGTGAATTCGCGTTCGATCCAGGGGAGGAGTTGAACATTGGGGTCGGCCTGAGCGGCCTTGAGAAGGGTCTCGATAGCCATCTCGGTCGTGATTGCCGTCGGCCCCGCAGTCGAGGCCGGTGCAGCACCTGTCTCGATGTGGGCGGCGCCCAGCGGCAAATCTTTCGGCAAAAGAAGATCGGAAGTGGCGAGCACGCAGGCACGCTGGATAGTGTTTTCCAGTTCGCGCACGTTGCCCGGCCAGTTATAGCTTTCCAGCACGCGCACCGCTTCCTCGGAAATCTTGAGCTGCGGCAGCGCTTTTTGCATGGCTACCTTGCGCAGAAAATATTCGGCGAGAAGGCGCACATCTTCCACGCGCTGACGCAGGGGCGGCAGTTGAATGCGGACGACGTTGAGCCGGTAGAAGAGATCTTCGCGGAAACTCTTGCGCGCGACTTCGTCCTCCAGATTCTTGTTCGTCGCCGCGATGATGCGCACATTCGCTTTCAGGGTGGCATTACCACCGACGCGGGAGAACTCGCCATCTTGCAACACGCGCAGGATTTTGCTCTGCAGTTGCAGCGGCATATCGCCGATTTCGTCGAGGAAAAGCGTGCCGTTGTCGCACTGCTCAAAGCGGCCAATGCGCTGCCCGGCGGCACCGGTGAAGGCGCCTTTTTCATGGCCAAAAAGCTCGCTCTCCAGCAACTGCTCGGGAATGGCCGCACAGTTGATGGCGACGAAGCTCTTCCCATTACGCGAAGAGTAATAATGGATCGCCCGCGCGACCAGTTCCTTGCCCGAGCCGCTCTCGCCCGTGATCATCACCGGCGCGTCGGAATGCGACACACGCCCGACCATTTTGAAAACCTGCTGCATGGCCGCCGATTTTCCGACAATCGAATCCTGGTACTCATCCACCGTAAGCTGCGGCTTGAACATGGTGGCCGATTTCATTTCGGCCTGAGCCTTCAGTGCCGCATCGACGACGACCTTGAGATTAAAAGGCAGCGTCTCTTTGCGAATGAAATCGAACGCGCCGAGCTTCATCGATTCGATGACTTGCTGCGTGGTGCCAAACGCGCTGGTTACTACGACGATAGCATTCGGGTCGCGCTGTCTGGCTTTGACTAAAAGCTCTGTCCCCGAGAAGGGGGCGAGATGCGTTTCGACGATGAGCAAGTCGGGGCTCTCGCGGCAGAAAAGCTTGAACCCTTCATCGGCAGTGGTGGCGGTCACCACCCGGGTCGTGGGAGTCTGCAGTTGATTCTGCGCCCACTCCAGGAAATCGGTTTCCGGATCTACGATGAGAATAGTTTGAGCTTTGTCCATCGGGAACGTCAGACACCGCCGTAGCGGCGCTGCCGTTTACTGTACTCTTCAACCGCCTCTCGCAAGTCTTCCTTGCCAAAGTCCGGCCAGAGTTTTGGGGTGACGTGGATTTCGGTGTACGATAACTGCCAAAGCAGAAAATTGGAAAGCCGCATTTCTCCCGAAGTGCGAATGAGCAGGTCAGGATCGGGATAGTCGCGCGTATAAAGATGCTTGCTGATAACGTCGGCATCGACCAGCTCGGGAGCGAGTTCACCGGCGGCCGCTTCGATGCACAGCGAACGTACAGCATCGACGAGTTCCGTGCGCGCGCTGTAGTTCAAAGCCAGCACGAGCGTGAGGCCTGTATTTTGCGCCGTTTGCGCGATGGCTTTGCGCAGCGCATTTTGGCAGCCGGCCGGAAGCTCGTGAATGCGACCGATTGCCTGAAGGCGAACATTATTCTCCATCAACGAGGGAGTTTCCTGTGCGATGAAAACTTCCAGCAATCCAAAGAGCGCAGTTACTTCATCCGCAGGCCGCTTCCAATTCTCCGTCGAGAATGCATAGACCGTGAGATAGGAAACGCCCAACTCGGCGCACGCCTCGGTGACGGAGCGCACCGATTTCGCACCGGCTTCATGTCCCCGGATGCGCGGCATCTCACGCTCACGCGCCCAGCGGCCATTGCCATCCATAATGATGGCGATGTGCTGCGGAACGCCGGGAGCGCAAGAGGTGGCCACAGGTTGGGGACGAGAGAGTTCGGCGCTCATCGTGGACATAGTCTCGCCGGTTGAGAGGCTCTCGTCACTCCTCAGTTTCACAGAACGATCGTTTGTTCCCGATTCGGGCCGACGCTAACGATGGAAAGCCGGGCGTCCGTGAGCTCGGCGAGGCGCTCGAGGTAAGATTGCGCATTCGGCGGCAGTTCTTTCCATTTGCGGGCGTTTTCCGTCGGGGTCTGCCAGCCGGGGACTTCTTCGTAAACGGGGACGCACTGCGTGAGTTGCGCGAGATCGGTGGGCGGCACGTCGACCGATTTTCCATCGAGGGTGTAGTGCGTGCAGATCTTGATGCTGGCCAGGGTATCCAAACCATCGAGGTTTGTTACCGCGAGTTCATCGATGCCATTGACCATGCCGGCATAGCGTGTGGCTACGGCGTCAAACCATCCGCAGCGCCGGGCGCGGCCTGTCGTCGCGCCAAACTCACGGCCCATGCCGTGGAGCATGTCGCTGATCTCGGCGTTTTCGGTCGGAAAGGGTCCTTCGCCCACCCGGGTCGTGTAGGCTTTCATCACGCCGATCACGTTGTCCATGCGGTGCGGTGGCACTCCGGTACCGGTGCAAGCGCCGCCCGCTGTGGTGTTCGAGGAAGTGACGTAGGGATAAGTGCCGTGGTCGATATCGAGAAACGTACCTTGCGCGCCTTCGAAGAGGAGCTCTCGCCCCTGCTTCAGGCAATTGTGCAAATAGACGACGGTATTTTCGATGAAAGGGGTAAGACGTTCCCCAGCCACGAGGCAGGCGTCGCGGACTTCTTCAAAAACGAGGGGAGGTGCGCCGAAGGTCTGGAGAAGCGCATTGTTTTCTTCGATGCGGTCGGCGAGTTTTTGGGAAAAGAGCTCGGGCTGGCAGAGGTCGCGCATGCGCAGGCCGACACGCGCGGCTTTGTCGCCGTAGGCAGGACCGATCCCGCGTTTGGTCGTTCCGATCTTGTTTTTGCCCTTCTTCAGCTCGCGCTGTTCATCGATGGCGCGGTGATACGGCAGCACGAGATGCGCGCAGTCGGAAATGATGAGGTTGTCATGGGTCACGGCGATGCCCTGTTTTTCCAAACCATCGATTTCTCCGGCGACGGCGACGGGATCAATAACGACGCCGTTGCCGATGACACAGGTTTTGCCGGGACGCAGGATGCCGGAAGGAATAAGGTGCAGCACGTACTTGGTGCCACCGACGATGACGGTGTGGCCGGCATTATTTCCGCCCTGGCTGCGGACGACGACGTCCGCCTTTTCGGTGAGAAAATCGATGATCTTGCCTTTGCCTTCGTCGCCCCATTGGGCGCCGACGAGGATGGTATTCGCCATGAATGTTTGAGATTACAGTGTGATGTGAAGACGCGAAAACGTCCCGGGGCGACGTCTGTGGTCGCTCGGGACGTATGCGGAGGGTAGCCGAGCGAGGCGGCGGCGCAAGTGCGGAAATTTCAGGCAGGGCCGAGGGAATGGAACGCAAAGGCGCGGAGATTGCAGAGGGTTTGTTCATCCTCATCCTCTTCCTCTTCATGATCCTCCTTCCGTCGAGGAAGATTATGAGGAAGAGGATGAGGATGAGTCGCTGGAGTGCAGGCGCCTGCCCTGGGAGCCCGGGCCGCACGGACTTTCCATCACCCCGGATTTCCTTGGCATCCCGAAACCGTTGAATTCAACTACCTCATCGATGCCATCTGAACTTGCTCCATCACCCGTGCTTCCCGAAATCAAAGACCGCCTCATCTTCGCCCTCGATGTCCCCACCAAAGATGAGGCGTGGCGTTGGATCGATCGCCTCGGCGACGCCGTGACCTTTTACAAGCTCGGCCTCGAATTTTGCATGAGCGGAAGTTACTTTGAAGTGGTGGAGGAACTGCAGGCGCGTGGGAAAAAGATTTTTGCGGATCTGAAGCTTTCCGATATTCCGGCGACGGTTCGCGGGGCGGTCGCAAACTTGGCCGATCGTGGTGTTACTTTTCTCACTCTCCACGGCACGAGCTGCGTGTATCGCGACGTGGTGCCGGTAAAAGGAAAGATGAAGCTGCTCGCCGTGACGGTCTTAACGAGCGTGGGACCGGAAGATGCCGCGGAAATGGGTTGGAGCGGAGAGATCGAAGACTTGGTTTCACTGCGCGCGCGGAAGGCCGTGGAGGCGGGGATTGATGGCTTGATTTGTTCTCCATTGGAAACTGTGCGATTGCGGCGGGAACTCGGAGCCGGACCAGTGATCATTACGCCTGGCATTCGCAGCGCGGAGGAAAAAGGTGGCGACGATCAGAAGCGTACCATGACGCTAAAACAAGCATTTCAAGCTGGCGCGGACCACATTGTGGTGGGGCGCCCAATCCGAAAAGCCGCTGATCCGCGAGCGAAAGCGGAGGAGATGCAGGCGGAAATCGCCGAACTGTTTGCGGATGCTAAATAGCTTGTGATGACTCCGGAGCTGCTCCTTCGGCGTATCCGCTGGGTGGTGGGCTTTTTCATTGTGGGCCTCGCGCTCAGCGGGATCACGGCATTTCCGCTTATGCATGAGCTGGCGTTACTTGGTCGAATTCTCGCCATTGATCCAGCCCGTAGCGCCGCGGAATACTCGGGATTGCAACACTGGATTGCATTCGTTTGGGAAGCCCTGCGCTTTCAAAATACACAATATCCCTTTCTCGCCTATGGCACCGATTGGCTGGCTTTCGGGCATTTAGTGATCGCGATGTTCTTTATTCCGGCCTGGCGAGATCCAGTACGATATCGCGACGTGTTTGTTTGCGGGCTGGCCGCTTGCGGTGGTGTGCTCGTCGTGGCGATGATTTGCGGGCCGATCCGCGGAATTCCCGTCTATTGGCGGCTGATCGATTGCTCCTTTGGGGTGTTTGGTTCGGTGCCACTTTGGTGGGTATTGAGAATGACCGATCGGCTTGCTCTGATGCAAAAGCGGGACGGCAAGGATGAGGTTTGCATTAACAAGTAACTTACTCTTTCACTCCCTCGTTCCGAAGTTGTACTTCGGAACGCGCTTGCCGTAGAGGTTGAGCTTCGTGGGTGGCTTCGGTCCTGCGAGCATACGACATGAACCGTTGCGCATCGTTGCGAGCAGCGAGTTCTGTAGATTATAATGGATAGATGCGAAAGGCTGGTCACGAAGTGCAACTTCGTCAGCAAGCGCGTTCCGAATTACAACTTCGGAACGAGGGAGCCGAGGAGACTGGGAAACGGCGTGCCGCTTGGAAAGCGGACCCTCATTGGACGTATTCGCTGAAACAGGCTATCATCTGGGTTTCATGCTTCCCTGGTTTCGCGATCATCAATTTCCGCTCTACCTCGCCCCGATGGCCGGGGTGACGGACTCGATTTTTCGCAAGCTGTGCAAGGAGCAGGGTGCCGATGTGATGGTCACGGAGTTCGTTTCTGCCGAAGGAATCTTCCGCAAAAACGAGCGGACGCTGGAGTATCTGGAGTTCTCGGAGGAAGAGCGGCCACTCGGGGTGCAGCTTTTTGGGGCTGATCCTCAGCATTTGGGTGAAGCCGCGAAGATGGTGCTCGATTGGAAGCAACCCGATTTTTTGGATCTGAATTTTGGCTGCCCGGTCAACAAGGTGGTGTCGAAAAATGGCGGCTCGGCCTTGCTAAAGGATTGTCCGCTTCTCGAAAAAGTGGCCAGCGCTGTCGTGCGTGCAGTTGCGCCGCATCCGGTAACGGCAAAAATTCGCCTGGGCTGGAGCCGGGAAACCATCAATGCCACGACCACGGCGCGCATTTTAGAAGGGGCAGGAATTCAGGCCCTCGCCGTGCATGGGCGCACGAAAGATCAGGGCTATTCCGGCGAAGCAGATTGGGAGGTGATCGCTCAAGTCGCTGCGAGCGTGAAGATTCCGGTGATCGGAAACGGTGACCTTTGCGGAGCCCTTGATGTGGCGCGTCGGCGCTCCACGGGTGTGAGCGCGGTGATGCTGGGACGCGCGGCCATGAGCGCGCCGTGGGTTTTTCGTGGGATCAAACACTATCTGGAAACGGGCGAGATTTTGGCGGAGCCGAGTTTGGAGAATCAGTGGGCGCACATTCGCCGGCATTGTAGTCTCGTGGTAGATCGCGAAGGCAGTGAAATTCACGCCATGGCTTCGATGCGTTCACGCTTGATGGCCTATTCTCGCGGCATGCCCGAGGCGAAGCATCTGCGCATGCGCTTTTCCAAGGTCGCTTCGCTTTCAGAATTGGATGCTGTCGCTGAGGAAAACTTGCAACACGCTCAGCAAAAGGACACGCCTTGCCTGGAGACGCAGACGGTATGAGCCGCAGGGCTTGTTGCTTGCTAGCGTTGGCGTACAGTGAATCTTTGAAATCCGCATCATGAGTGAAACCGCTGAAGTCAAATACAGGATCGGCAACGAAAAGCTGGTTAAAGTAACAGATGCCGCATCGACAAAGCTCACCTCGCTTTTGACGAAACAGGGACGTCCGAATGGCGCGCTGCGTGTTGCAGTGATTGGCGGGGGATGCTCCGGTTTGCAGTATAAGATGGATCTGGTGGATGGGCCGGCGAACCGCGACATCATGGTGATGTCCAGCGGCGTGCGCGTGGTTGTCGATCCGAAAAGCGCTCTCTTTGTCAGCGGGTCGCTCCTGGATTTTTCAGATGATTTGCAGAAGGGCGGCTTTAAAGTAACGAACCCCAATGCCGAGGCCCACTGCTCGTGCGGGGAAAGCTTTTCCGCGTAGGGAAATTAACTCTCAGATTTCAACTACCAACTACCAACTGGCAACTGCCGACGGCCAATGAGCGTGGCGGACGCGTCTTCCCGGGAACGCCAATCTCCCGATTGGCGGGTTGGTATATGGCGAGACCTCAAACGGGGCTCACACGAGGTATTGCGAAATGGAGAGTAGGCGGTTTTAGAAACTCGCCAATCAGGAGATTGGCGTTCCCGGGAGTAACGCTGGTCCAGAGAATCCCACTGCGGGTGTTTAGTTGGCCGAGCGCGAATCCTAACCTTCCGATGCGGCGTTTTTGGTTGAGCTTTGGGGCTCGTATAAGGATAAATCGAGGATGCGTTCTTGCTTTTATGTATTGATCGCAGTGTGGATCTGCATGCTGTATTCGCCGGCATCGGCCGCGGAGCGGCGCCTCAATGTGACCGACTATTTTTTGATGTTGCCGCCGGGGCCGTATTTCGAAGTGCCTGCCAAAATGTTGCTTGCGGCGATGAAGGCGAATGGAGATGTGGTGGACAATGCCAATGGATACCTCAACTGTCCCGGTGATGGCGCTCAGACGACCCTGCAGGTGGCCCTATTTCGCTATAAAGACGACCGTCCGCTCGTTGCCGTCTCCTGGGGCGATCTTGAAATCATCAATAACAACCATTTGCAATTCTTCGAGATGAAGGGAGATGCGTTGAAAGCCGTGCCGCGATCCATTCTGCCGGTAAAAGACCTCGAAAAAGGCAGTTTCGATTTGCCACGGCATGGCCGGACGATTCTCGTCCAAAACTCCAAGGGCAAAACCGTCCGGAAATTCACCTGGACCGGGGAGAGGTTTCAGGAAGAAAAATAACGAGAACGCCGAAAGTTGGGAACAAAGCGGAGGGTCCGGGCATCGTATCAAAGCCCAAAAACAGACTTTCACCCATGACCCTCCCTAAAACCCCTTTGCGTTTCGCTCGCCGACCCATCGCTGGGATCGTTTTGCTTTGGTCGTTTGCCGCGATCTTGCTTCCTCTTTTTCAAGCGCAGGGATCGATTATCACCGGTCCGACGCCGCTCGCCGTCGTCAACGGATGTTCCTGCGGTTGCGCGGGGGAGTGCGCTAGCTTTGAAGCCTGCTCCTGCTCGCCTGTCAGCAAAACGACGCCGACCCTGCAGCAGCCCCCGCCGGCATCCGGGGCCGGGAATACCCTGTTCGCTACGCCTCAGATTTCGGGGCCGTCTTTCAGTGTCGTGAACAATGGATCCGTATCGTATACCATCAATTCCGCGACGAATCCGACACTCACCTTGGTGCGCGGTACGACCTACACTTTTAATATCAGCGCCAACGGGCATCCCTTTTACATTAAATCGATTCAGGAGGCAGGAACCGCCGGCCAATTTATCGAAGGAGTGGCCGGCAACGGGACGCAGATAGGCACGCTCACCTTTACAGTGCCGGCAGATGCGCCGAACACCCTCTTTTATGATTGCCAGTTTCACACTTCGATGACGGGCCTAATCAGCGTGATTCCGGAACCATCGAGTGGTGGGCTCTTGGCAGTAGGAATGTTATTGAATGGGCGCTGGCGGCGAAAGCGGTCGCAATCAAACCTTATCTAGCGTTTCGATTAACGTGACCGGGTGGTCAGTTGTTCCAGCGGTGTTTCCGCAAATGCTAAATACCCAGATCGAGCTGCGGTGAATTTGGATCGGGAGGAGGTGATGCCTGCGGATCGGGAAGCCGCAAATCGATGCCTAGTTCGGTGGCGATACGCTTACAAGTAACTGGCGCAAATCCCTCAAAGTGGTTGCTTGCAAGAACGAGGATCCTTTTTGATAAATCCAGATGCTGGCGTGCTTTGATGGCCCAGCTTTCCAGTGAAGCCTTTCGCGGCCATTGGAGGCGGTTGTAAGTGCGGCCTTCGCGCTGCGGACCGTACTTGGTATCGAGATCGCCCATTAGCCGGATGTAGAGAAAATCCGTGGTTTGAGGTTGAAAGGTAAAAGCGCCCTCGTTGCGGTGATCGAGTGGCGTCAGATCATTCCAGGCAAAGCAAACGCCATGTTCTTCCAAAAGGTGCCCAATGCGCGGCAAATGCCAGTCGGGATCGCGAAATTCGACGGCAAAGCGAAACGAAGTGGGCAAGTGGCGAATGAATTCCCGGAAGGCAAATTCATCTTGGTGCACATTAAAATACGGCGGCAACTGAATGAGAACGCAGCCTAGCTTTGGGGCCAGCGGTTCGATGCTTCTGAGGAATTCCGCAAGCATCTCTTCCGTGTGGCGAAGCTTTTGCCCGTGAGTGATCTCCCGCCATAGCTTGCACGTAAAAACGAAGTGATCCGGCGTGACTTCCGCCCAATGCTCCGCGGTTTTCCGACTCGGCGGATGGTAGAATGAAGAGTCGATTTCTACCGCATTGAAATGCTGCGCGTAGTAAGCGAGCCGTTGCGAATCGGGCAGATGCTCCGGATAAAAAACGCCGCGCCAATCGTCGTAGCTCCACGCACAGGTGCCGATGGAGATGGAGTGCTGTGATAGCGCGGATGAGTGAAGGGACGCAGAGTTCAGAGACGTCGCAGGAAACACCAAGGACAGGGAAGGTGGAAGGCAAATTCAGAAGGGGATAAAAGCGATACAAGTAACGATCTCTCGGAACCTGGTGGGGCTGGCTGTCCCAGCCAGCCAATGTGCGTGCAAAGCCGTGATCGTATGGAGAGACGAATGCGTAAAAGCGAAGTTCGCCACGCGTGGAAATACCGATTTCGCTTGGATGCGCGATTCCCTCGTTCCGAAGTTGCACTTCGGAACGCACTTGCTGAAGAAACTGAGCTTCGTGGCAGGAGAACACTGTCGTTGGCGCGAGGAACGCCGGTCGAAACAATAGCCAAGCCTCTCAAACGAGAAGTACAACTTCCCGAGCAATGGCATTCCGAAGTGCAACTTCGGAACGAGGGAAGGAAGGATGCCAGCGCTCCCAGGGTGCTGCGCTCCTCTCTCCCAATGTGAATCTGGAGCGCGGGAATTCGCTCCGCTTTTGTCCGGTCGCCTGTGCGGATAAGTTCTTCGTGTCAGGAGGTTTCAGAGCCAACAAAGCGTCAGCAAGCTCCCGCACTCCAAATTTTTCGCTTCATTCGCTTGCGACTCTACGGAAACATTCCCGACCCATGTCCAAACGCTCTGCGCCTCTCGGTACCATTTTTCTCACCATTTTTGTGAGCATGGTGGGATTCGGCATCGTCATCCCAGTGCTTCCGGTTTATGCGAAATCCGACCCGTTTCGGCTGGGTCCGGCGCAACTCGGCTGGCTCACGGGAATCTTTTCTCTGGTGCAGCTTTTTGCGGCCCCGGTGATCGGCAAGATTTCGGACCGAATCGGCCGCAAGCCCGTGCTGCTCGTGAGTATTTTTGGGACGGCCCTCGGTTATTTCGTAACGGGCGCGGCCAGCGCGGCGTGGATGCTTTTTGCCGGGCGCATCATCGATGGCATCAGCGGCGGGAACATCGCTACCGCTCAAGCGTGCATTGCGGATGTCACGTCGCCCAACGAACGATCCAAGGCCATGGGGATCATTGGCGCGGCGTTTGGCCTCGGGTTCATCATGGGGCCGGCGCTGGGCGGCTTTCTCAGCCAATGGGGGCCTTCGGTTCCGTTTTACTTCGCGGCCGGCCTCTCGCTGGTCAATGCGTTCCTCGTCATCACCAATCTCCCCGAGACGCTCTCGGCAGAAGCCCGGGCACATCCCGCGAGCAAAGCTCCGCTCGGCGAAGTCTTCAGCGGCGGACGAGGCATCTTCATCGGCCTGCTCCTCATTTCCTCGCTGATCTTTACGACGGGATTTGCCTCGATCCATGTACTCTTCGCGCTCTTTTGCACGGATCACTTTGCATGGACCATGAAGCAGATCGGCTATGCCTTTGCCTATGTCGGCTTCCTAGCGGTGCTGGTGCAGGGTGGATTGATTCGCCGGTTGCTCAAATATCCCATCGAGAAAGAAATCACGGTGATCGGTTGCGCGGCTTTGGCGGTAAGTCTCTGGCTTTTGCCGCGCACGGCGACTGTGAGCGGTTTCTTGTGGGTTTCGGCGCTGATCGCTCTCGGAAATGGCCTGGCGACGCCCACGTTTACCGGGATGGCCTCGCGTCACGTGCACGGAAAAGCGCAAGGGCGTGTGCTCGGACTCATGGCGGCGGCGGGAAGTCTCGGGCGGTTTTTGGGGCCGGCGCTGGCGGTGATTCCGTTGCCCAAGGATTTTTCAGACCTGGCTCGTCCGCTGGAAGGCGCGCTTTTGGAGACGGTGAATCACGGGTATCGCACAGCTTTTAGCGTAGCCGCGGGATTGGTCGTGATTGCCACAGTGCTGGCGCTTTTCCTCAGGGTGCCGAAAGAAGAAGTGGCGCCGGAGGACGAGGCCGCTGTTCCGGCCCTGTAAATCATTCTAACAAGTAACTTAAGGAGAACCCATGAACCCACTTCCTCTCGAGGACAATTTTAACGATATCATCGGAAAAGCGCTGCGCGGATTAAAACTCAGTGAAAGTGAGGTGGCGTCACGCGCGGGTATCACAGGGGATCGTGTCGCGTCATTGGTCGGTGGCACTTTTGACGAAACCGATGCGCGCAAGGTCGCGCCCGCGCTCGGGCTGAATCCAGACGCGCTTGCCGCCTCAGGCAAAAAAGCGTGGCGTCCTAAAGAGGTGAATGTGGACGGGCTCGCGCAATTCACTACTCCTTGGGAAGACATGATGGTGAATAGTTATATCGTGTGGGATGCGAAGAGCGGCGAGGCCGCGGTCTTCGATACCGGTGCGGATTGCAGCCCGATGCTGGAATTTTTGGAAAAGCATAAGCTGCGCGTGGTGAAAATTGCGCTCACCCACACGCACGGAGATCACGTTTTTGATCTCGATCGGCTGAAAGAGCGCACCGGCGCGGACGCAATCGTCGGTTCGCGCGAGCCGATTGAGGGCGCGGATGCCGCCGCCGAGCAAAAGCCATTTTCGATCGGCAGCCTGAAAGTGGAGGCTCGCTCCACGTGGGGGCATTCCAAAGGGGGAGTGACCTATATTGTGCAGGGGCTCGAGAAGCCTGTGGCAGTGGATGGTGATGCCGTCTTTGCGGGCTCCATGGGTGGGGGTGGAGTGAGCTACGTCGATGCTTTGCGGACCAATCGCGAAGTGATCATGACTTTGCCGGAAGAGACAGTCCTTTGCCCCGGCCATGGGCCGCTCACGACGGTGGGCGAGGAAAAGCGGCACAACCCGTTTTTCGCATAAGCGTAGGACGGGCATCTTGCCCGTAGTTTCCTACCCTATGGGCGGGACGCCCATGCTACGCCGCCACGAGATGGCTGAAACAGGATGAAGCAGGGCCGAGCAGACGAGAAGGGACGATTTTATAGGCAAGAGCCCTTATGAAATCATCCCTTTTTCCCTTGGTCGCGCTCCTCTGCGCTCTGGCGGTGTCCGCCCAAGCCAATCCGAAATCCGCCGCTCTCGCCCAGCAGCGGAACAAAGCGGCACATCAACAGGTGAATGCCAACAACGCAAAAAAGGCTCAGGCGCTGCTTTTGCAAAAGCGCAAGCCGGCGTTTCAGGTATCACAGCAGCCGACTGTGGATCAGAAGTTTCAAAGCGAGCCGGAGACTCCACGCTATCGGGAATTGCAGTGAGCGGACGGGTGGACTGGACTTGGCGGAAAGTTGAAGGTTGAGCGTTGAAAGTTGCCTGGGGAACGGGTTTCTTATCCGTTCCTACTAATCCCTGGCTCGCGGCTTATCCTGCGGGCCACACATCGAGACTCACGCTTACCGCCCGCCATGGCCGAAGAACGCAAAACGCTAGAACAACGCCACCAGATGACCGAACTGGAGCGGATTCGCCACTCCGCCGCGCACGTTCTCGCCACCGCTATTTTGAAGATTTGGCCCGAAGCGCAGTTTGCCGCCGGTCCACCGGTGGAGAATGGCTTTTACTACGACGTCGATCTGCCGCACCGGATTTCGCCGGAGGATTTTGAAAAGATCGAGGCGGAGATGAAAAAGGAGATCAAGGCGAACAACGTGTTTGAGCGAGTCGAGGTGACGCGGGATCAGGCGCTGGAAGATGCGCGCAAAGGCCGGCTCGCGGGGCTTTCGGAGCGGTCGGAGCCGTCCAAGTTCAAACTCGATATCGTACAAGGAATCCCCGAGGGCGAGCCGATTTCCTATTATCGCAACGGTGATTTTATCGACCTTTGCGCGGGACCCCACGTCATGCGCACGGGGAATATCGGCGCGTTCAAGCTCACGAGCGTGGCCAGCGCTTACTATAAAGGGGATGAGCGCAATCCGCAGCTTCAGCGCATTTACGGTACGGCTTTCAAGAACAAGACGGAAATGGAGGCCTATTTCACGATGCTGGAGGAGGCCAAGAAGCGCGACCATCGTAAGCTGGGACGCGAAATGGAGTTGTTTTGTTTCGACGATGATGTCGGCCCCGGCCTGCCGCTCTGGCTGCCGCGCGGGACGGTCTTGATCGAGGAGCTCGAAAAGCTAGCGAAGGAGACGGAATTTGCCGCCGGTTATCAGCGCGTGCGCACGCCGCATCTCGCGCGGGAGAACATGTATAAAACGAGCGGCCATTTGCCATACTACGCAGACTCCATGTTTCCTCCGATGAAACTGGTAGAGCAGGCCGAGAAGGATCAAGAACTTCAACTCTGGGTTGAGAAGATGGAGTTGAAACAAAAATTGGACGGAGCTTTAGCGATTGAAGACCCTGAATACGGAGCGGTGCGTGATCGATTTAAAGTAGTCGAACGCGCGCTCGAAGCGATCGGCGATCGCTACTACCTGAAAGCGATGAACTGCCCGCATCATCACAAGCTTTATGCGGCGGTGCCTCACAGCTATCGCGATCTGCCTTTGCGCTTAGCAGAATACGGGACTTGTTATCGTTACGAGCAATCGGGCGAGTTATTTGGCCTGATGCGGGTGCGTTCCATGCAAATGAACGACTCGCACATTTACTGCACGGAGGATCAATTCGAGCAGGAGTTCCGCGCGGTAAACGACATGTATCTGAAGTACTTCAAGATCTTCGGGATCGACAAGTATCTCATGCGTTTCTCCACGCACGACCCGTCGAAGCTGGGGCAGAAATTTGTCGATCAGCCGGAGCTTTGGCTCAAGACCGAGGACATGGTGCGCGGTGTCTTGCAGCGTTCCGGCATTAACTATGTCGAAGTGCCGAATGAGGCGGCATTTTATGGACCGAAGATCGATGTGCAGGTCTGGAGCGCGATTGGCCGGGAATTCACTATCGCCACGAACCAGGTGGATTTTGCGGTGCCGAGCCGGTTTGGGCTCGTTTACAAGACGCGCGAAAACACGGAGGCCACGCCGCTGTGCATTCACCGCGCGCCGCTGGGCACGCATGAACGTTTCATTGGTTTCCTGATCGAGCATTATGCGGGCAACTTTCCGCTTTGGCTCGCGCCCGAGCAGGTGCGCGTGCTGCCCATCGGAGACGAAGCACCGCTCGTCGAATACGCGCAGGGCATTGTCACTGAATTGCGCGCCCAAGGCGTGCGCGCCGACTTGGATGCATCATCCGACAAAATCAACGGCAAGATCCTTCGTGCGGAAGAACGCAAGATTCACACGATGCTAGTCATCGGCAAACGCGACCTCGAAGCGGGCGCGGTTTCTCTCCGCGTCCACGGCAAAGGAAACCTCGGCGCGAAGCCGCGCGCGGAAGTGATTGCAGATATTTTAAGTGCGATTCGGGAGCGCCGCGCGTAGGCGAATGCGCACGCCCCGGGAACGCCAATCTCCCGATTGGCGAGTTCGTTTATGGCGGATTTTGGATGTCGAATCCAAGCCGCCATCGAGTGCTAGAAACCAACCTTGATGGTGCACATTACGTGTCCGCAGGACAGGGATTTGGAGTGCGGCGCCGCCGTTTTACGCTGAAACTGTCGATATCACGCTGCTCTGCTGTAGCGCAGGTCTGTGACCTGCGAGGGGTGGGTAGTGTTGGTTGGGGGCGGCGCGTCATGAGACCATAAGCACCTTGAGCCCCGCAGGTCGCAGACCTGCGCTACAGCGGCCGATCCTGAGAAGGAGCATTTGGTATCTGATGCCCATTCGCTAACTGAAATTACAAGTAACGATATACGGTTGGCAACAATTTCGGGTAAAACGCAGTCACAAAACTCGCCAATCTGGAGATTGGCGTTCCGGGGGACGCGCGTCATCCTCCCTCAGTTGCGCTCTCAGCCTAACTAGTCTTCGCCGCACTCAAGCCAAACGCTTCATGCGCCAGATTGGCCGCTTCCACGATCTTGGCTTCGTCGATGATCACCGCCGTCTTGATTTCGCTCGTGGAGATCATCTGGATATTAATCCCGCCGATGCTCAGTGCGGCGAAAAGCTTGGCGGCGACGCCGGAGTGGGAGCGCATGCCGATCCCGACGATGGAAAGTTTGGCGATGCCGTCCTGGGCGAGCAGTTCCTTCGCGCCGATTTTTTGCACGACGGGTTCGAGCGCGGCTTGGGCCTTGGGCAACTCATCCTTATTCATCGTGAAAGAGATGTCCGTGGTGCCGGCAACACTCACGTTCTGCACGATCATGTCGATGATGATATTTGCGCCCGCGAGAGTGTTGAAGATCGTGGCGGCGACACCCGGTTTATCAGGCACATTGGCCACGGTTACTTTAGCCTGGTTTTTTTCGACGCTGACGCCGCGAACGACGACGGATTCCATGCTCATAGTTTCTTCTTTGACGAGGGTGCCGGGGTTGTTGTTGAAGCTGCTGCGAACCTCGAAGATCACGCCAAATTTCTTGGCGAATTCCACCGAGCGGGATTGCATGACCTTTGAGCCGCTCGAAGCCATTTCGAGCATTTCGTCGTAGGCAATCTCGGGGATCTTTTGTGCAGTGGGAACGATGCGCGGGTCGCAAGTATAGACGCCATCGACATCGGTGAAAATCTGGCAGAGATCCGCGCGAACCGCCGAGGCGATGGCGATGGCCGTGAGGTCCGAGCCGCCGCGACCCAAAGTGGTGATACGCCCATCGCTGGTCTCACCTTGAAAACCGGCCACGATGACGATGGTTCCCTCGGCGAGATGCTTATGAATTTGCCGCGGCGTGATATTGGCGATTTTCGCCTTGGTGTGCACACCGTCCGTAATAATGCCGGCCTGGGCGCCGGTGAGCGACACCGCCTTTTTGCCGAGGGCATTGATGGCCATGGCCGTGAGGGCGATGGTGGTCTGTTCACCCGTCGCCAAAAGCACGTCCATCTCCCGCTCGGAAGGCTCGGTCGAAACCTGGCGGGCGAGCTTGATCAGGTTGTCCGTCACGCCGCTCATCGCCGAAACCACGACAACCACCTGGTTGCCTTCTTCCTGCGTCGCGATCACGCGCCGGGCGACATTCAGGATGCGCTCCGGATTGCCGACGCTGGTGCCGCCATATTTTTGGACGATAAGGGACATCTTTTGGTTTTGGAGAAAAGTCGCGCATCATCGGCGCGGGTGGCGGAGGTGTCAACGGGTATGACGCGAGGCGAACGGGGCCATTTCAGAGGGAACTCAACGCAGGGAAGTAGTACTCGCCGAAGGCGAAGCTAATCATCTTCATCCTCTTCCTCTTACTCATCATCAAAACAGCAAAGACGGCGAGCTTGAGGAAGAGGATGAGGATAAGCTCCCAAGGATTTCCGCTCACTTGGTGAGCGCAACGGCCGGCCAGGTCGCAGTGCCACCCATCCTGAGTTGATGCGGATGCGCTTCTGCAAGCGCTCGGATGTGCTCCAAATCCAGGTTTTCCTTGCGAAGGGAAAGTGTCCCTGAAGGGGTGGCCGCGAGCCGTTTCAGCAATTCCTTGAAACTCGGCTTTTCGCCGGTGCTTTTTTCGCCATGATTTTCCGGCGGCATCATTGCAAAAACGAAAGGTATCGGCGGAATCGGAGCGAAGGCAACCGATTTATGTCCGCGGCTCACGAGCTTTTACAGAATCGCCATGGAGTCGCCATCGCCCTGACAAATCTCATCCCTTCAATCGGAGGTCCAGCGGCTGGCAGCCATCCGCCGAGCGACGCGCAGGGGAAACGGTCGCGAGGCGGGGGCTGCCAGCGGCCGCTGGGAACCAACAACACCGCTGATACCACTGACCGATATGAAACTGGGTACGCTACCTTTAGGGCGCCGCGAACTGACTCGCTGGTGCTCGAAATATTCCGCCATTTCTGTTACTTGTAATAACCTTTCCGAATTGCCATGCGCCTCATGATTTCACCCTCGCGCATCGGCGCTACACCGGCGAAGTCGGAATCGTTTTGCTGCCCGCTTTGCCGCCGCTATTCCGAACCTCGCCCGGTGCGAATCCGGCATTCGATCCACCTCGCGCTCACCATCTTCTCTCTCGGTCTCTGGGGCGTGAGCTGGGTGGCACTTATCGTCAGCCGTTGGCGCTGGCCTTTCGAATGCAAACGCTGCGGGCTTCGCATCACCGCGGAAGTCGCTCAGAAAGCCGAAGAAAAACCGGCGACCCAACCAAACCTTGATATTGCGCAACCCACTTTGGATCCAGCCTGTGCAAGTGCGAGCTGAAGCGCGGGAGCTTGCTCCCGCACTCCAGAAAAGATTCTCCGCCAGGCGCTACCACTTCGTGCCTTTGAGAAAGGCAATCAAGTCGCGGAGCTCGTCTTTAGTGAGGATTTGTTCGAAGCCCTGAGGCATCATAGAAACAGTGCCGGGACGAAGTTCCGTCACCTCGCTGCGAGGGATGTGGACTTCGTTGCCGGGCGCGGTGGCGAGGATGATTTCGTCGGGGGCGTCCTTGCGCAGCAAGCCAGTTTGTTCTGCGCCACTCTTGGTGACGACGACGAAGGGCTCATAGCTGCGAACGAAACTGGCACTCGGATAAACGATAGCTTCGATGAGATCGCGCTCACTGCGCACCGGCCCGACCGACGTAAGATCGGGGCCGAAATTTCCGCCGAGATAGCCGATGGCGTGGCAGAGCGTGCAGGAAGCTTTCTGGCTATTGAAGACGGCCTGGCCCCGGCGCACGTCTCCGCCTTTGAGCGCTTCGACGAGCTCATCGAGATGGGCTTTTTGCTTTGCGGGATCAACGCCGAGCCTAGATAGCAAATGATCGGCTTGCTGCCGCACGGTCGTTGGGAATTTGTCAAAGGTCGTTTTGACAAGATCCGCACGCACGCCCTCGAGTCCTTTGTTAAGGTCGAGCGCCGCTAGCATTTGCTGGCCGACCCCTTCATCGGGAGTGCTTTCAAACGCAGGCAGAAGCCGGTTGATTTCCATCGGTGCCGCGGTCTTCAAAGCCGCACAGAGATCGAGCAATTGTCCTTTGGTCAGCTCGCCTTTGGTAAAAGCAGCCGCGGCTGCGGCGCGCGTGAGGGGCGGCTGCTGCGCTGCAAGCTGATTGCTCAGAAAGGCAGCGAGTTCCGGCTCCAACGAGCCAAGCTTCGAGGGCAGCGCCGCGAGGGCCGACAGCCGGATTTCCGCTGGCAATGTTACTTTACGGCCAATGCGCGCGAGGCTTGAAGTAAACTCGGCGGTGCGGTCTTTCGGAATGGTGAATGCGCGCAGGGTCGTAATGGCTTCACTGAGCAACTCGGGATCGCCCTTACTCAGGAGAAGCGAGAGGCCGTCGAGCCACGCGGCCGGGGTGGTTTTCATCGAAGCGCGTGACATCGCCCGCAGCGCCGCCATGCGCATCGCTTTCGGTTGCGATTCGTCTTTCAGGATGTCGGCCAGCATCGATTGGACGGAGGCATTCGTGGCAAACCTAGCCAGCATGCGCGTGGATTCAGACCGTTCTGCATCTGTGAGTTTCCCGTCTGACAGGCGGCGCAGAGCCAATTCGGCGAGACGGGGGCTCCATTCTGTATGGTGGCTCGCGACCAGCCATCCGGCTTGCCGGAGCTCGGGATTCTGGGTTTCGAGAAATTGTGTTACTTGTTCAAACTGGAGAGTGCTGCCCTCCATTTGATCGAGTGCGAACAGGGCGGCGCGTTGCGTGCGCGGATTGGTGGCTTTCAACGCCGGCAGTGTGCCTTCGCGGTCTGCGAGTTTGAGCAGGGCGTAGGTGAGGGAATGATCAAGAATTCGATCGTGCTCTTTGGCCGCCTGCGCGAGCAGGGCCTGCGTGGCACCCTTGTCGCCAATGCGGCCCAGCGCTTCGGCAGCGATTCGCTGCAATGCCGGGGACTTATCATCGAGCATCGCCAGAAGCCGGTCCTTCGCTCCCGTGTCCCGCCAAAGGCTCGCCGAATTCGCAGCGGCATGGCGCACTGATTCGTCACTATCGTCGAGAGCGATCCGAACAGCCACTCGCGCGGTCGGTGCATCGATTTGCGTGAGAGCCCAAACGGCATTGCGGCGTCCATCCGCCGGGGAAATTTTCAGGGATTGCGCGAGTGTGGGGATGGCTTCTTCCGCGAGGTCCACGAGCCGCGAGATGGCGCGCGCGACGATGGCCGGGCGGGAATCAGCAAGCAGAAGAACTGCTTCCGCCGCGCGCATCTTGCTCCAATCCAATTCAAGGCCTCGCGGATCGACGACCAGCGGTGCGTCCTGGCGGCGGATACGATAAATCGCACCGAGCACGTCGGGCTTATATAACTGCGAAGTGGGGCAACACAGCTTGTACCAGCCGCCGGTATCGACGACGAGCAGCGTGCCGTCGGCATCTTCCACTACGTCGGTCGGGTGAAAATCCGGATTGTCGCAGGTGAGAAAGTCGCTGTCTTGCGTGCGGTAGGTCGCGCCCTCGGGAATTAACACGTGACGCGTTACTTTATGCAGATTGAAACAAGTAACGAAGAGGTTGTTTTGATACTCATGACCGAAGGCCGTGGAGGAGTAGCGGGTCAGGCCGCACGCGGCGGCAGGGCCGAGGTGCGTCATGATCGGCAGGAGATCACCGGTACGGGGATGGCCATCGGTCACGTCGTTTTCCTTGCCATAGACGCCACCATAGATGGCGTGAATGAGGCCATCGCGCCGGCCATTGGCGGGATTCTGAAAAAAAGTGCCTGAGAGAAAACGTTCGCCCTCAGGTGAAAAGGTTACGCCGACCGGATTATCCATCCCTCCGGTGAGGACCGGTTCGAGCCCCGAGCCATCGAGGCGGCTCCGATAGATGTGCGAAGCCCGGCTGGTGAAGGCGCGCCCATTGCCGAGGGTGAGCGTCTGCTCGGCGAAACCGCCTTTGCCCCAGTATAGCCAGCCGTCAGGCCCGGCGTAGGGACCGTGCAGATCGTTGCCGCAATGGGTGAGCGTTTTTCCCTGAAACCATTCGCTACGCTGCGAAGCGGCGCCATCCGGGTCATTTGGAGTCAGTTTCCAAATGCTAGGTACGCCCGAAAGGTAGAGCGAACCGCGCAGCCAGAGCGCGCCCTCGGGAAGGGTGAGTTTATCCGCAAAAACGCTCCCGGTTTTGAAATGGCCTGTACTATCAGCGGGATCAAGCCGCACGACACGATGCGGAAGATCGACTAGCTGCTTGTCCAGGTTTTCATTGGTGCCCGAGACGTCCGTAACGTAGAGACGGCCCTTTTCGTCGAAAGTGATGGAGACCGGGCGATCGATAAGCGGAGCGGCCGCTACTAATTCAATCTCGAAGCCGTTGGGGACGGTGAAGGTGTGGCCGCTGATTTTGAAATCGGCGGCGTGGGTGGAGAGTGCGGTGCCGAGGACGAGAGCGAAGACGAGGCGCGAGTTCATGGGAAGCGAACGAGTGGGTTGTTAGGTTAACCTTTGGCTCGCGGCGCGTCTTTGAAGGGAGGTGGGATTTGTAAAAGCGAATGCCCTGCCGGAAGCAAACTCTCAACGCTCAACACCCGACTCTCAACTCTCAACGAAGAGGCGAGCCTACGGCTTGTAGTACGGGCCCATGAAATCGATGATTTTGGCGCGGAGGACATCGCCATCGATCGGGCCGTTGTGCGACCAGATCACCTTGCCGTCGGGAGCGACGAGCACGGTGTGCGGGATTGCGCCGGGCCAATCCGGATCGAGCGTGTTCATGATCGTGCTGATGTCCGAGCCGTTGAAAATATAACTATCGGTTTTGCGGCCTTCGCCTTTGATGGACGCCTTGAGCCGATCGGAAGGGCCGGCGCCTTGATTTTCCAGGAACGTCTTCGCTTTCGCCGCATCCTGAATGTCATCCGCACTGATCGTGATCATTTCAAAATCGCGCAGGTCGAAACGGCGCGCGGTTTTTACGAGTTCGGGAAACTCCGCGACGCACGGCGCGCACCAGGTGGCCCACACATTAAAGAGGCGCACTTTCTTGGTGCCATTTTTGCGGAGCGCTGCCACCCCCGCGGGGTCGATGGGCTCGAGTTCCACCGGCGTCTTATCCCATTTGGCCATCTGCGCGGTGATTCCGGCCTTTTTGGAATTCCACTTGGTGGAGCAACCATGTGGCTTTGTGATCTCAATCGGCACGGCAGTTCCCGCGAGCAGCGCGTTCACGGCATTGCGCGCATCGGGCGATTTCACCGTCGCCGGATCGGCATAGCGCGAATCGTCGAATTGGCCTTTATAACGAAGCTTCCGCTCCGCATCGAAAACGAAAACGTGTGGAGTGGCCAGGCAGCCGTAAGCCTTCGCCGTAGCCTGCGTGGCGCCATCGTAGAGATAGGGGAAGTTGAAGCCGGCTTCTGCCGCGTACTTCTTCATGTCATCGAAGCCATCGTTATATTTGGAATAACCCAGCTCGTTGATGCTCAATCCATCCGGGCTATTGGGATTGATGGCAATAAGGCCGAAGCTTTTCCCTTTCATGTCCTCCAGCAGTTGCTTGATGCGTCCTTCGGTGGCGTGCGATTCCGGGCAGTGATTGGAAAGAAACGCGACCATCAGCACCTTCGGCTCCTTGTATTCCGCGAGCGTGTGGGTCTTGCCGTCGATGCCTGGGAGTGAGAACTCCGGCGCGGCATCGCCGATTTGCAAGTCGTGCAGGCCCGCGGTGAGCGACTCTGGGTCGGGCTTGAACGGTGCAGGTTTGGGCGCGGATGCGGGATCTTCGGCGAAGGCGAAGGCCAGCGCCGCGAGGGAAAGGGTGACCGTGAGCGTGAGAGTTTTCATGGCTAGGTGGCGGGAACGAAGCGGTTGCGGATGCGTAGTATTTCGGTTCGGAGTCTCCAGAGCAAACCTTTGTGCGCGCCAAAAGATTCGCCATTTGTGTCGTCTACCCCTAGAATTTTGGCTGCGCGAGGATCATACCCCGTGCACTCCCTCATGAAGACCCTCCTCTCACGCCTATTTCTTTCATTGATCGTTTCCGCCGCATTCAGCCCCGCAGTGATTGCCGATGTCGGCCTCGGCGCAAAGCCGCTGGACGGCGCGGAAACGGTCATCGACGGAAGCCGCAAGATGCTCGATGACAAATGGATCTATTGGGAAGGCCCGGGCTTCAAGTCGTCCATGCCCATCAAGTGGGAGGTGGTCGATGATCCGGTGGATAAAGGCTCTGCGATTTCCAGCGCCGACCCGGTGGCGAAAGGCGGCAAATTCGGCTCGGCAGACATCGTCACGAAAAAGGCGTACCGCGATTTTCGTCTGCATATCGAATTTGTCTGCATGACGCCGAAAGGAAACAGCGGCGTCTATTTGCAGAACCGCTACGAAATCCAGATTTTCGACACCGGCACAGGGACACATGGCATGGGGGCGGTGATCGACGAAGCGGAAGCGCCTTACGAGGCCTACAACGGTACCGGCAAATGGAACGCCTACGATATCACCTTCCGGGCCGCTCGTTTCAAAGACGGTGTCCGCGTCGAAAAAGCGCTGGTGACCATGTATTTCAACGGGCGCAAAGTGCACACGAACGTGCCGATCAATGCCGTGCACGGCGGTGCCAATTCCGGAGTGGATGGCGGAAATGATGGGGGCAAGGGAATCACCGACTCACCGCAAGGCCTGAAGCTACAGAACGAAGGGCACGACGTGCGTTTCCGCAATGCGTGGATCAAGGAACTGGATTTGAAAGATCCGGATACGGATTTTAAAGAGTAGAGGTAGATCGACGGCCGCCGGTATCTTGCGTTGCAAGCAAGACAAGTAACGAAATACGGAAGCTGGTGGAGCCGGCTGTCCCCTTCTCCTCCTCGGAGGACAGTCGGCCCCACCAGGTGGTGTGCATTCATCAGCTATTGTCTCACACCTGAAAGCGCGCTACTGTGGCGGCGCTCTTATCCAATCATTGCCGCTTTGCACCGGCCTTCATTACCTTCATCCCATTGTCGGCCAGATTCCTCTTTACTGTTATTTTAAGCCGCGTCGACCTTTTGCGTGACCGGCTGCGGCGCTCTGCGTTTCTTTTTCAAGCAGTTGCGGCTTGCGCCGCGGTTTTCTTCTTCAGCACCTGCCGCAACGAACCTGCCCGGCGGGTCATCAGTGATACGCCAGCCACCGGGATTTCCAAAGTCGAGCTTCGGGCGTGGAAAGCGAGTGCGGCGACCATCATCGTCGAATCGCGCGCAACCATCGAAGTCTCCGGCACTCCGGCGATGGCGGCCAATGGTTATCATGATCCCGATCCGGCCGGACACGAGACCGCGCCGGACCAGATGCCGTTTGAGTTTAACGTAGGCCGCTACGGAAGTGTCGCCGTTGTTTCCTGCAAAGGCGAGGTCGCCTATGCGCATCACCATTACTATCTGGACGGGCTCGAAGTGCGGTTGCCCGCGGGCATCGAAGTGGTGCCGGAGCGGCAGGCGCTGCGCAAAGCCGTAAAAGTAGCGACGATGGATTATCACGCGAGCGAACGGCGTGAGAGTGACGTGCAAAACAATGCGCGCAGGACGCTGGCCTTTTCCCGGACGCCGCTCTATAGCAGGGCATGCTTCCGTCTGAAAAAATAGTTGATGCTTTGAACGAACAGGTCGGCATGGAAATGTCGGCTTCCATTAAATACGATGCGATCGCAGCGCATTTTGCCTCCGAAGGTTTGCCTCGCCTGGCCGGGTTTTTCTTTCAGCAAGCGACCGAAGAGCGCATGCACGCGCATAAATTCATCAAGTACATTCTTGATACCGGCGCCCGCGTGGAGATCCCGGCAATTCCGAAGCCGCCACATCGCTTCAAATTCGCCAAAGACGCGGTGAAGCTCGCGCTCGAAGGTGAGCATGAAGTTACCAAAGCGATCCATAACCTCATGGACGCCGCGACTTCGGAGAAGGATTACTCGACGGCGAATTTCCTCCAGTGGTTCATCGGCGAGCAGGTCGAGGAAGTGGCCACCATGGATCAACTCCTCAAAATCGTGGAGCGCGCGGGTGAAAGCGGACTTTTGCTCGTCGAAGATTTTGTCTCGAAGAGCGGCGCGCGTTCCAGCGGAGAGGGGGAGGCGGAATGAATGCAGAGCAAACGGTAACGACGAAGCGCGAGGTGCAGGTGCTGCGGATCCCAAGTGGCGAGCAGATCCAGCTTCCGCCGGACACACCGGTGGTCATCACGCAAGCGCTCGGCGGTTCATACACCATCCTTGTGCCCAGCCAGGCGGGTCTTTTTCGTCTGAATGCCGAGGATGCCGATGCACTTGGTTTTGAAGCCACGGCGGTAAAGACTGCGATTGCACCTGCGGATGCTCAGGGGACTGAACAGGCTGTGTGGGAGGCGCTTAAGAGCTGCTACGATCCGGAAATCCCGGTAAACATTGTCGACCTCGGCCTGATCTACCACTGCGAGGTTGCGCCTGGGGAAGGGGGCAGCCAGGTTTCCGTCAAAATGACGCTGACCGCGCCCGGCTGCGGCATGGGACCGGTCCTGGCCCAGGAAGCGGAAGGAAAGATTATGGGAATTCCAGGCGTGGCAAAAGCCGGCGTCGAGCTGGTGTGGGATCCGCCATGGTCTCCGGACCGGATTTCCGCCGAAGGTCGGCAAAGGCTCGGGATGGAGTAGGGCTGGAAAGCCACTGGTGCATTCGATTGGCTCCCATCTGCCTACCCGAATCCGGTGGTTATTTCCCAAAGGTACCTTGTCGTAAGGCAAAAGTAGGGTCCCTCCTACAGGTTGGTGGGTCTCTCTATCATTCATACCTCTTTGCGCCTCGAGAGATTCTCGTATGTTCCTCCGGTAGAGAAAAACAGGTGTCCTCTGACAGGGAAAAAACAGGTGTTGACTGGTTACTACCTTTGCCTATTGTCCGCTCCCCGTTCTTGGACCTGACAGGATGTATGTACCTCGCAGGTTGAGTGACGGCTAAACCTAAACCAACCGCAGGAGGGTCCGCCACATGGGTGGGTCCGTTTGTACTGCAAAATCTATGGCAAAATACCGTTCCAAACGCTATCGCGCTGCCGCTCAAAAGGTGGACGCGAAGAAGCTATACCCGCTCAAAGAGGCGATTTCGACCCTCAAGAGCATGCCCCCGGCGAAGTTCGACCAGACGGTCACTCTTTCTTTCCGCCTCGGGGTTGATCCCAAACAGTCCGACCAGATGGTCCGCGGCACCTGCCCGCTTCCGCACGGTTCCGGTAAAGTCGTCCGCGTGCTCGTTTTCGCGGAAGGCGCGGCGGCCAATGCGGCCAAGGACGCTGGCGCAGAGTTCGTAGGCTACAAGGATCTCGTCGAGAAGTGCCAGCAGGGCTTCCAGGATTTCGATGTGGCCATTTCCACTCCGGCTTGCATGATCGAAGTCCGCAAGCTCGGTAAAGTGCTCGGTCCGCGGGGCCTGATGCCCAATCCGAAGACGGGTACCGTCACTGAAGACACGGCCAAAGCCGTGAAGGAAGTGAAGGCTGGACGTGTGGAATTCAAGCTCGACAAGAATGGCAACGTTGCCGTTCCGGTTGGAAAATTCTCTTTCTCCGAAGAAGCGCTCGTGGATAACGGCTCCGCCGTCATCGATGCCGTCGTAAAAGCCCGGCCTGCAACGGCCAAAGGCCGCTTTGTCGATAATGTCACGCTCGCCGCCACGATGGCGCCGGGAATCGTCGTGGACGCTGCTCCTTTCCTCAAAGTTTAACCTCACCCGATCATGCCTCATCCAGAGAAAGCCAATATCGTTGAAGACCTCAAAGGTCGGGTCAATGCGTCGCCCTTCCTCTTCGTGGCGGATTACGCCGGCCTGCGCGTCGCCGAATTCGCCGAACTGCGCAATCGCCTCCATGGCGTCGGTGCGCGTTGCCACGTAGTAAAGAACACCTTCCTGCGCAAAGCCATCTCCGAAGCGGGTCTTCCGGAGCTGAGCGGCCTTTCCGGCCAGACGGCGATTGTCGTCGGCGACAAGGATGTCGCTGCGGCGGCAAAGGTGCTCAAAACGTACGCTGCGGAATTCAAGAAGCCAGCCATCAAGGTCGGCATTGTGGATCGGCTGGCGGTTTCCGCCGACCAGATTCAGACGATTGCCGATCTGCCGGCTCGCGAAATCCTGCTCGCTCAATTGCTCGGTCTGTTGCAGACCCCGGCAACCCAGTTGGTGCGTGTGCTCAACGAGCCGGCCTCGGCTCTGGCGCGCGTGCTCAAAGCCCATGCCGACAAGCAGGGCGGGGGAGATGCTCCGGCCGAAGCCTCAGCGGAGGAAGCTCCGGCGGCTCCGGCAGGCGAAGCTCCGGCTGCGTAACTAACCTTTCATTGATCTCCTGCTCGGAAGCGGGCGGGAGATTAAGTTAAAAATAAAGATTAGGATTACGAACTAACCAATTTTTCTCGCTGGTGAAAGCCGGCGGGGAAAGACCTGAAGAGCCTAGTTTGGCGGTTCAGGCAAATATAACAATAAACCAATGGTTCCTCGTCGGCGCGGCGGCAGCCGCCTGAAATTCCTCGATGCTTCGAAGGGCGACGATACCGACTAAATCAGTATATGGCAGATACCAACGCACTCGTGGAGCAGCTCAGCGGACTCACCGTCCTGGAAGTTGCTTCGCTCGTTAAGTCACTCGAAGAAAAGTGGGGTGTCAGCGCAGCGGCTCCGGTCGCAGCGGTGGCGGCTCCTGCTGCTGGCGGCGCAGCCGCGGCTCCCGCAGAAGAGAAGACCTCCTTCGATGTGATCCTCAAGGAAGCTGGCGCCAACAAGATCGGCGTCATCAAGGAAGTCCGCGCAGCGGTCCCCGGCCTCGGCCTCGCCGAAGCCAAGGCCCTTGTCGAGGGCGCTCCCAAGACGCTCAAGGAAGGCGCGACCAAGGAAGAAGCAGCCGAGATCAAGAAGAAGATCGAAGCCGCCGGCGCCAAAGTCGAGATCAAGTAATCCTCAGAGGATATTCTGCGCGAGCATCCCTCGCGTTCGGTATCGCCGTTCGGGAAACCGGGCGGCGATTCCTTTTTGGGGGTGTGGGGCGTGGCGAAGGGCAAGACCTATGGGACGGATGGGACCTATGGGAGGAGCGTTGCGGTGCGAAAATGTGATGGGTCAAAATGGCCGCCACGAGCGAACGCTCTTTCAGGGAATGCATGTTAGCAAAGTGCGCCCTTCCAGAGGTCCCATCTGTCCCATAGGTCCTATGAGCATGCGCCCGCGATAGCACGCCCCCTATGCCACATCTGCAAGCACCACAACCCCTTCGGCCACGGTCGAGCCATTAACATTTGCCGTGACTTCAAACTGAAACAAGCCACCCACTGCAGCGACTTTGCGCGCGAGCAAATGGATCTCTTCACCCGGCCGAACCGCAGCTAGGAATTTCATCGCCTTGATCGCGGACAGGCGAAAAGCCTTCCCAGGCTGCCCGATCGCGATCCCGGCGGTTTGTGCGAGGGCTTCCGTCAGAATCACACCCGGGACCAGTGGATCGCCCGGAAAATGTCCACGAAAGAACGGCTCCGCCGCTTGGAACGTTTTGCGACAAATCGCTTTTTCTCCCGGCGAAATTTCGACCACTTCGTCAATGAAAATGAACGGCTCGCGATGAGGCAGTCCCAGCGCGACCGGATCACGCCCACTCACGGCAGGGGATCCTGGCCGTTGATAAAATAGGCAAATTTCCAGGCGCCATTTTCGAGCCGCAGACCCGCGCGATAGCCAGTATAGAGCTGCTGGGAAGCAAAGTTCGGCGGAGCGACCATATAAACACCGTTGGGCACAAACCGCTGTTCGAGCACGTGCTCTACTTCACCCCAGAGGTTGTGCTGATCCCAATACTCGAATGCGGTTTCACCCGGCATTGCCTGATCCCACCGATAACCGAAATCCGAAGTCATCATCGAACCGAGTGTGCCGCGATCGTGCCTGGACACTGCGGTTCGCAGGCGTCCGACGAATGCCTCAAAATTAATATCCCCGCTCATATCGGGGATTTTTGGTTTCTGTCTTTCCTCCTCCTTCTTTTTCTCTTCTTCCTTTTTCTTTTTCTCCGGATTGGCGCAGGAACTTAATCCTCCAACGAGAATGACACAGGTGAGGAACAGAGGAACGACTCGGGAAAGCATGGGGCTTCGAGATAATCGTTGAAAACGGCCAATACCAGCGGAAACCGCGCAGAGCCGTGCGTGCGAGACTTTCAGGAAATCCCGCGCCGGAAAAACTATTCCTTCTCTACTTCCTCGCGTGGTGCGGGCTCCTCCGGACGACGGCGAAATTGAAGCTGAATGACCCGGCGATCATCGGCTTTAGTTACGGTGGCGGTGTAATCTTCGACGCGCACTTGTTCACCCGGTTTGGGGAGATGGCCAAGCAGGTGAGTCACGTATCCGCCCACGGTACTCACGTCTTCGCTTTCCAGCTCCAGGCCGGCCAGATCCTTGAGTTCGTAGAGGCCGAGCTTGCCTTCGACGAGAAACTCTTCGGGATTGAGCCGCTTGAATTCCGGAATCTCGGAATCGAATTCATCCTGAATTTCGCCGACGATTTCTTCGAGAACGTTATCGAGCGTGACGATGCCTACCGTGCCGCCAAACTCATCCACCACCAGCGCGAGGTGGGCGTGGCGGCTGAGGAAAAAGGTGAGAAGCCGCTCGAGCGGCATCATTTCCGGAACGGGAAGCAGCTCCCGCTTGATCTTGTGAAGATCGGGCTGCGGTTCGCGCAACAGGGTGAGGAGATCCTTGATGTGAACGAGACCGATGGTGTTATCGAGGTGCCCTTCACAAAGCGGAAATCGCGTGTGGCGTGTTTCCTGAGCACGAAGCAGATTTTCCTCGAACGAATCTTCCGTATTGAGAAACACGACTTCCTTGCGCGGCGTGGTGATGTCGCGCACGACACGGCGCCGCAGATCGAGCGCGTTGATGAGGATTTCTTTGCCCAGCGAGCTGACTTCCTTGGAATCCGCGCTTTCCGAAAGGATCACCCGCAATTCCTCTTCGCTGTGGGCTAGCTCCGGGCCTCCCACCGGGCTGATATTGAGCAGCCGCTTAAGGATGAGATTGGAGGCCTGGTTGAGGAGCCAGATAGCCGGCTTGAAGACGGCGTAGAATAGGGCAAGGGGGCGCACTAACCGCAATGCCATCGGCAGCGGATCGCGAATAGAGAGGTACTTCGGCGCGAGTTCGCCGAGGATGATGTGCAGGAAGGTGATCGCCACGAATCCCAGCGTGACGGAGAAGCCGGAGATAACCTTTGGAGAGTGAATGCCGGCCAGCCCAAAGAGCGGCTGAAGCAGGTGCGAGACGTAAGGTTCGCCGATCCAGCCGAGAGCGAGGCTGGAGAGGGTCACCCCGAATTGCGTAGCCGAAAGATACGAGTCGAGGTGGGAAAGAATGTGGCGAACGTGCCGGGCGCGAGCATCGCCCTCGTCGATCAGCGGATCGAGCTGGCTGCTGCGTACTTTGACCAAAGAGAATTCCGCCGCTACGAAGAAGCCGTTGAGGACAACGAAAAGGAGAACGAGGACGACATTGAACAGGATGACCCCGGGTTCATCCCATTTCGAGGCAATCTCCTCTGTGACCCCGAGGAGAAGGAAGGAACTCATAAACCGACCGGAAAAAGGAACGAGTCGCGGACGCTGGGTCCGCGACTCGCGGGAAAGCTTTCGAGGAGCGGATTACCAGCTCGATTTGGTGACGCCCGGGATCATGCCATTGGAGGCCAGTTCCCGGAAGGCGATGCGGGAGAGTTTGAAGCGGCCAATGAAAGCGCGCTTGCGGCCACTCTGCTGGCAGCGGCGGGAAAGCCGGGTCGGGCTGGCGTTACGAGGAAGGAGAGAAAGACCGACGTAGTCGCCTTTCTTCTTCATTTCGGCGCGCAGAGCGGCATACTTCGCCACTGCGGCGGATTTGCGTTTTTCGCGTTCGATCCAACAAGTTTTTGCCATAGGAAGGGAGCGGACGGTAGTAGAGCGTTTTGGGAAATCAAGCGGTTTTTTGGGGGCTTTTGAAAAATTCGATGTCGCGCATCACCGCCATTCGCCGTCAGCCTTTCAGAACAAGAATGAGGAGCAAAACGAGGAGGATTACGCCCCAAAGAATCATCGACAGTTTGACCGCAGCGGGTTTCTCGGCGTGGCTGCGAGCCTCGGATTCCAGGATGATCTGCCGGCATTCGCCCGCTTCAAATCGGAGCCTTTTGACCCTGTCCAAGGCTTCCGGTTGATTCAGAGGGGCGATGTTGTTGTCGGCCAGCACCTGGCCGATGCGCAAGTAGGGGTTGGATTTTGAGGCTTCCAGGTTCTCCATTTTGGCCTCCAATTGCTTTTTCTGGTCCTGTTTGACGGCAAGCCGGTCGTTTAACCCGTGCTCCGCCGTGGCCCATTCCTCCTGCAGGACACGAATTTTCTCTTCCACCGCAAGGATATCCGGGAGGCTTTTTTCGACCTGCTCTTCGAGGTTTCGAATATCGCTTGCCGTGCGCAGGTGCTGGGTGCGGAGATCGCTCTTTTCGTTGGGAATGGCGACAATGCGCTCCCGGAGCCGGGCGAGCTCCTGGCGGACCTGTGGCGTTTGCGGCGAAACCTGGATGAACTCGGCGTATAGCTTTTGTGTCTCCCGCAGTTCCCGATCGAGTTCCGGGATGCGCTGCACAAAAACGGGCTCAGTCTTCCGTTTTTCGGCGAGCTGCTTTTCGATGACTTCGTGAGGTTCACGCAGTCTCCGGCGCTCCCCTTCGAGCTGCCGAAGCTGGTCCTCATACTGGCGCTGCGCTGTCTGCCGCTCGCTTTGCAGATCGCGGAGCTCCTTGGCCACTTCGGCGGAGTCGTTAACCAGGCGGGACTGCTCTTTTTCGACTCCCTGGATTTCCTGGACCTGGCGCTGAGTTTCCGGGTCATAATCCGCCTGCTGCCAGCCAAGTAACCCGAGATCCGTCTCCGCCTTGGCCAGCTTGCGATTGATGGCGGCAAGGGAGTGTTCCACAGCGCGCCGGTGAAGTTTGCGCGCGAGTTCCCGGGGTCCTGGCGAGAAGTAATCCACTTAGCCCTCGCTGCTGGCGAGCTTGGCGAGGATCGAAAAATCTTCGAGAGTCGTCGTGTCGCCGGTAATCTGATTGCCGCTGGCAATTTCCTTGAGCAGGCGCCGCATGATTTTTCCGGAGCGCGTCTTCGGCAGCGATTCCGCAAAGCGAATATCGTCGGGGGTGGCCACCGGACCGATGACCGTGCGCACATGTTTTCGCAGAGCTTCACGCAATTCTGGGGAGGCTTTTACGCCGGTCTTGACGGTCACGAAACACACAACGGCCTGGCCTTTCAATTCATCGGGACGGCCCACGACCGCGGCTTCAGCCACGGAGGGATGCGCCACCAGGGCGCTTTCCACTTCGCTGGTGCCGAGACGGTGGCCTGCGACGTTCAGCACGTCGTCGATTCGGCCCACGATCCAAAAGTAACCATCTTTGTCCCGGCGCGCGCCGTCTCCGGCAAAGTAACAGCCCTTGATTTCGCTCCAGTAAGTCTTTTTGAAGCGCTGCTTGTCTCCGTAGATCGAGCGCAGCATGGACGGCCACGGTTTTCGGATGACTAGCTTTCCGCCCACGTTGGGAGGAACTTCCTTGCCGTTGTCATCGACCACGGCGGCATCGACACCGAAGAAGGGAAGCGTGGCGCTGCCCGGTTTGGTGGGTATAGCACCCGGGAGTGGCGTGATCATAATGGAGCCGGTCTCCGTCTGCCACCAGGTATCGACGATCGGGCAGCGGCCGCCGCCGATCACTGTGTGATACCACATCCAGGCTTCGGGATTGATCGGTTCACCCACGGACCCGAGGAGACGCAAGCTGGAGAGATCGTGTTTTTTCACCCATTCATCGCCCCAGCGAATGAAGGCGCGAATCGCGGTTGGCGCGGTGTAAAAAACTGTGACTTGATAGTCTTCGATGATCTTCCAGAAGCGGTCGTTTTCCGGCCAGTTCGGAGCGCCTTCGTACATGAGTGAAGTGGCGCCATTGGCCAGCGGACCATAAATTACATAGGAGTGCCCCGTGACCCAGCCGACATCGGCGGAGCACCAGTAAACGTCTTCATCGCGCAAATCGAAGACGTACTTGCACGTCATGTAGGCACCCAACAAGTAACCGCCCGTCGTGTGCAGGATACCCTTCGGTTTTCCCGTCGAGCCGCTGGTGTAGAGAATGAAGAGCGGATGCTCGCTATCCAGTGCTTCCGGCGGACAATCGGCATTCACATAGTCGAGTTCCCGGTGCCACCAGACATCGCGGCCTTCTTCCATGTGGATGTCATGTCCCGTGCGGCGATAAACGATGACTTTACGCACGCTATGGGAGCCGCCGCTCAAGGCATCGTCCACATTTTTCTTCAGCGGAACCACCGCGCCACGGCGATAGCCGCCATCGGCGGTGATCACCATCGAGGCTTCGCAATCCGCCACGCGATCCTTGATGGATTCCGCGCTAAATCCGCCGAAAACCACCGAGTGAGTCGCGCCGATGCGTGCGCAAGCTAGCATGGCAATGGCGGCCTCGGGCACCATCGGCATATAGATCAAAATGCGGTCGCCTTTTTTAACTTTGTTGCGCTTGAGCACATTGGCGAAGCGGCAAACTTCGCGATGAAGCTGCTGATAGGTAAGGACGCGCTTTTCCCCTGGCTCGCCTTCCCAAAGGATCGCCGCCTTGTTTTGGCGGGCCGTACCCAGGTGCCGGTCGAGACAGTTTTCCGAAAGGTTCAGCTTTCCGCCGACGAACCACTGCGCGAATGGCTCTTTCCAATCCAGGACCTTTTTCCACTTCTTCTGCCACACCAGCTCACTGGCGTACTTATCCCAGAATTTCTCGGGCTTCTTGATCGATTTTTCCCACAGTTTCTGATACTCGGCCAGGCTCCCGATGCGCGCCTTTTTGGAGAATTCCTTGGAGGGTTTGAAGACGCGCTTTTCGACTAAATGGGACTCGATGGTGTTCTTGCTCATGGGGCCTTTGATAAAAAAACTTGGACCCAGTCCCGTAGCAGTAAACCATTTTTTAGACAATCCAAAGTTGGGATTCGCGCCCCTCCGACGCGAAGGAAGCCTGATAATAGTTTAGAACAGTTCGCCTTGCGTTGTCTGCACGGTGGAGAGGGAGGCTGCTTCCGTGCGAATCTCTTCCAGCAGCGATTTGAATTCGCAACGCTGGAGTGCCGTGATCAAATCGAGGTGGCGCGGTGTGATGCGAAGATCACCGACCGCCACCGGTAAAGGGAGATCGAGGTCGAGCCGGACCATTTCCCGGTTCTGGTTTATCTGGTCGCGCGCCGCGGCGAGCTTTTCGCGGAGCGAATCTTTGGTGATCGCCTCAAGGTTGGCCAAAATTTTTTCCACGCTGCCATGCGCGGTGACGAGCGCGGTGGCGCCCTTGGGGCCGAGGCCGGGGACGCCGGGAATATTATCCACGGAGTCGCCGATTAACGCCAAAATATCGCCGATCTGCGGTGGTGCGACACCCCATTTCTTGAGCACGGCTTCCTCACCGAGAAGAGCGTGGGTATCCTTGGGATTGGCCAGATCGGTCTTGTTGGTGGAATAGACCTTCACATGGTCGTTTACGAGTTGGAAGAGGTCCTTGTCGTTCGTCGCCAGCACCACGTCGTGGTCGAGAGCGCGTGCTGCGACGGTGTAGGAAGCCATGAGATCATCCGCCTCTGTGTCGGGGCTGCTGATGCTGTGGAATCCCATCATTTCCGTAAGTTCCTCCTGGATACACCGCAACTGAGGGCGAAGCAGATCGGGCATTTCCGCGCGCTGTTGCTTATATGCCGGCTGCAGATCGGTGCGCCGTGTCGGCAGACCTTCATCCCAAACGACTGCTCCCAGATCGGGACGCAAGTCCTTGATCATCCGGCGGATCGTTTTGACGAATCCGTAAATGGCATTGGTCGGTTCACCCTTGGAATTGCTCAGCGACTGGATCGCAAAGAAAGAGCGGTAGGCGTAGTAGTGGCCGTCGATGAGCAGCAATTTCATGGGCTTCATCTAAAGCGAAGGATCCAAACCCGAAAGCCTTTTCCAAGGTCTGAAGTCTCATGCTGGCAGCCCGCGTCACGCCTCTCCGGGCGCAAACTTTTCCTTGATCAAGCGCTTTTGCCAGATGCTGCTTTTGGGTTGCAGACCCAAAGCTAGCTAATGCCGATATCTAGCGCCGATATTTGCGGATTAGCGCCACCATCACCCCTTGCACCACCAATTCGCCGACCGGGATCAGATCGGGATAGCGAGGATTTTCGGCGTGAAGATAGGAACCGCCATTTTTGGTGACGTAACGTTTCAAGGTGGATTCGCCATCGATCAAAGCGGCGACGATGTCGTTGTTGCGCGGTTCCCGCAGCTCCAGGATGGCAAAATCGCCATCGTCGATTTGCGCGTTGATCATAGAATCGCCACGCACCTTCAGCCCAAAAACCTTTTGGGTAGGAGAAAGGCCAACCGTTGCTGCATCCACGGAAATGAGGCCTTCATTTTCCTGTTCCACTGCTGAAGCCATGCCCGCGGCGATCGACCCGTAGACAGGAATATCGACAATGGATTCGCGCCGCAGATTGGCGAGCACCGAAACGCCGCGCGCTTTGCCGGCACGGCGCTGAATCACTCCCTTGCGCTCCAGAGCACGCAGGTGATTCACCGCCGCCGTCTGGCTGGCAAAACGAAAATGCTCCTGAATTTCACGCGTCGAAGGCATGACGCCCGTTTGCAGTTGCGCGTTGGAGATGAATTCCAGGACTTCCCGCTGACGAGAGGTGAGTGTGCTCATGTTCGCAAGAACAGTATTCGCGCGTGCATGCTTGTCCAGTGGAAAAAGAGGAGATTTGTTCGGAATGCGATCAGGCCTTTTCTCTTCGCGGAACGATAGCCAAGTAACGTGCGGCAAGGGCTAGCGAGACTCTTCCCGTTTGCGTTTTTGGGGATTCCTGCGATCATCAGGCCGCTGGTCTCCGATACGTGAGAACTCTGACTAAAAGCCGCGCCGGTCATGAGTTCATCCTTGTATCCACCCCTTTGTGAGCAGACATGGCCTTTGATCATCCACTCGTTTTTCTTCTCGAGGACTCGTTCGTCGTCGGCGCCCAAATGGAACGGGCGCTTCTCACGCGCGTCCCGGAATGCCGGCTCGTCTGGGCGCGCACGATCGAAGAGGCACACGTCCGCTGCTTTGGTTTAAAGATCGCGCTGTTTGTTCTCGATGTGGAATTGCCGGATGGCAACGGGCTCGATTTCCTCATGGAAATGCGCCAAACGCAGCCGGCGGCGCGAGCCATTGTCCTCTCCGCGACGGAACTGCCCAAGCTGGATGTGAATTCTCCCACGCTGGGAGTCTTGCGGTTCATGCACAAGCCGGTGGAAGCTGCGGCGCTCGCGGCCATTGTGCGGGAGTCGATTGCCGATTGGCAAAAAGGCTCAACAGCTTTCCGCGCCAATCTCAATGACTTGAGCCCGATCGACGTGCTGCAACTCAAGTGCCTTTCAAACGCGACGACGATCCTCGAGTTCCGCTCCAAAGGCGAAAGTGGAAAAGTGCACATCGACCGCGGTTCGGTGATCCACGCAGAGACGGGAAGCCTCCGTGGGGAAGAGGCGTTTTATCGCATCATCGGATGGAAGGATGGCCAGATCGCAGAGAAGGCGATGACGCAATCGCCGCCGCGAACCATCGAGTGCCATTGGCAGGGGCTGCTCATGCAAGCGGCCCAGTTGATGGACGAGGCCGCATCGAGCGAAACCGCCGACCGCTGACTACTGATCACCAACCGAGGGTTCTTTTGCCTGGCCCTGATTCGCCACCGCCGCCCGCGCGATCCGTGTGGTATAGGTAAGCGCGAGGAAAGCGGCGACCACGCCGAGGAGCATCATCACTGAGCGAAACGTGCTGTGCTGCTGGTGTGAACTGAGGGCGGACTCCAGGCTTTGCGCCGTCGCGCCGACCCAGGTGAAGAAAAAATTTCCCGGAATGATCCCAAAAACGCTGGCGAAGAAATAAGGCCAGAAGCGGACCGCGGTGAGACCGTAACAGAAATTGGAGAGGCCGAAGGGAATCGGGCAAAACCGCAGAAGGAAAACAATCTTGCCGCCTTCGCGCCCGATCGCGGCATCGATCAACCGGAATTTCTCGTGCTTCGCCAAACGGTGAGCGATGGCATCTCGAGCGATGTAGCGGGCGATCAGAAAATTGACCGCCACTCCGAGACTCGTCCCGAGTTCCATGGCAATGAGTCCGCGGGTCAGTCCAAAGATGAGTCCACCGGCGATGGCGACTGGAGCCAGAGGCGCCAGGAAAAGCTGCACGACGACGGCGATGCCGGCGAAGACGAGGATTCCCATCCAGCCCATGCTTTGGAAGAAGTGCTGTGAATCGGTCAGCTTCGTGACTAGTGATGTGAGAAGTGCAGACATGGTTGGCGGAAAAGGAGGGACTCTTCTGCCAGAAAACCGGCGCTTTGCAACTGAGCCGAAAAGAATCGTGATCGCGAAACGGAGAGATCCTGGCTGCTAACCCATCTCGGTTTCTGGGGTAGGCGGGCGACCATCGCCGATGAGACATTCCCGCGCATGGATGACCAGCGCGGGAAAGAATTCCCGAAAATCCTGGTGGATGGCGTCGTACTGCGCCTCAAGATCGTTCATGCAGTCGCCGAGCGGCAGTGGCCGGCGAAGGCGCAAACCGATGCGGTCCAAGGCGCGGCGGATGCCGTTCAATTCGCTGTAAGAAAAGAGCCAGTCTTCCGCTCGCATCTGGGCAAGCCGCGTATTCAAAATGGCGGGCAGGCAATGATGATAGACATCGAAGGTACCATAGGCCTGGTCGATAAAATCCCGCAGGGGCACAACGGAGTATGAAGCCCATTCCGTCGCGAGAAAATGATCGTAAATCACATCGGAGATGATGGAGCCAAATCGGCGGTACGGCGGCGAAATCCTCCGCGCGGTCTGTCGGGGAATCGGGTGGGTATCGGTAAACACGTCCACCTCCTGGTGTTGCTTGATGCCCGGGCGAAACTCTGGCGGAAGCGTGGCCAGCGTCGTGCGATCAACGAAATCGGGGAGAATGCTGCCGAGTTGGAATGCAGGTTGTGGTTCGGCGAGGAAGAGATGCGCGAGCCAATTCATGAAAATGCTAAGCGGTGCTTTAACTCACTAGCTGTGTTGAGGGAGAGGCTTGAAGGAGAACGCCTCGCAATACTTTTTCCAGATTCGCTTCTGCCAGTGGATCGCATAGTTTTCCGCGTAAAGTTCGCTCCCACCGCTTTTGCCGCGTCCTTTGGTGATTCGATATTCATGATGCCCCAATTCGTGCAGAAAAATGTGCAGGAGTTGGTACGCCCGCGCGGACTCTTCCGTGAATTGGCAAACCATCTCATCCTTTTCCATTTCGCAGCGAACACCGAGGGTGGCGAATATTTCGCGATGCTGCGCGTAGTAAGCATCAAGCGGCCTCGTGATCAGATCTTCTGGCCAAGCCGAAAGCGCAATGGATGGCCAGTGCGGGTATTCGTAGTAGCCGTCGTACTCATCACTCCCCGACATGAGGAAAATCAAATCGAGGTCCGTCGAGACGCGTTTCCATTGCGGCAGCAGTCGGAGAAATTTCCAGATATCCTGCCTGGAGGTGACGTGACGGTATCCGCGAGAGGGACGTTCCAGTCCCACGCCCAGGCTGTTCAAACGCGTGGGCGCGTGCCGGTTTTTCTTTTGCGTGCGGCCATCGCGAACTTTCGGCGCGGTTTTGCGGTTGAACATGGGTTGCCGGGGTAGATGCGGTGGGAAACCCTGTTACTTTACGCAATTATATCATGCACGACCTTGCCATAGACATCAGTCAGGCGGTAGTCCCGGCCACTATAGCGATAGGTTAGCTTTTCGTGATCGAGGCCCATGAGGTGGAGGATCGTGGCATGCAGATCGTGGACGTGGACTTTATTTTCCGTGGCGTGCCAGCCAAATTCATCCGTCGCTCCATAGGCGAGCCCGCTTTTTACGCCGCCGCCGGCCAGCCACATGGTGAAACCGAAGGGATGATGTTCACGGCCATTGTCACCTTCGGCTGTCGGTGTTCGCCCGAATTCACCACCCCACACGATGAGTGTATCCTGGAGCAAACCGCGCGCTTTGAGGTCCTGCAGCAGGCCGGCGATGGGGCGATCCACTGCGGCGCAATTGGCGGGAAGATCGGAGCGCAGATTGCCGTGCTGATCCCAAAGCTGGCAGGAGGTGCGTTTGGAATGCTGCGTGTGATAGACCTGCACCATGCGCACACCGCGTTCGGAGAGCCGGCGCGCCATGAGACACTGGCGCCCAAAAATCTCGGTGACCGGGTCGTCGAGTCCATAGAGCTTTTTAGTTTCCGGAGATTCGCGTTCGATATCAAAGGCCTCCGGAGCCTGCTGCTGCATGCGAAAGGCCAGTTCAAACGAGGCGATGCGTGCACTCAGACGGCTGTCTTCTTCCCGCTGTCGCGCATGAAGTTGATTCAGCTGAGAAAGGAGGTCGAGCTCGCCGCGTTGTTGATCCAGGCTGAACTGGGAATTGCGCAGGTTTTCAATCGGGCTCTTTAGATTGCTCACGAGAGTTCCCTGATAAGCCGCCGGCAGAAAGCTCGAACTCCAGAGAGGCGCTCCCTGGGCGGGTTGCGACGGGCTGATGACGACGAAGCCGGGCAGATCCTGATTTTCACTGCCGAGACCGTAAAGTAACCATGAACCCATGCAGGGCCGGGAGAAAGCCTGCTCACCGGTGTTCATCTGCAGGCAGGCGCCGTTGTGATTAATATTGTCCGCAACCATGGAGCGGATGACGCAGAGATCATCGACGCAACCGGCGAGGTTGGGCAGCAGTTCGCTCACAGCGATGCCACTCTCGCCATGCTGGGTAAATTTCCACGGCGAGCCGAGCAGATTGCCTGTCTTGGTCCTTTCCAGCTTGGGTTTTTCGAAAGGAAGCGGCTTGCCGTTGTCCGCCGCGAGCCGCGGCTTGGGATCGAAAAGATCGACGTGCGATGGGCCGCCCGACATGAAAAGGAAGATCACACGTTTGGCCTTCGCGGGAAAAAGAGGCGGCTTTGGCGAGAGTGGGTTCGTGTCTTCCGCGGCAAGTGCTCGGAAGTCGTTACTTAAAAGACCCGCCAGGCCGAGCATGCCGAAGCCGCTGGCAAACCGGCGTAACATTTCGCGGCGGGAAACGGGAAGGGGAGCAAACGGGTTATGCATACCGGCATCAATCGATATAGATGAATTCATTCGCGCAAACGAGCGCGTGCAGATACTGCTGCCAGGCGGAATCTTCATTGGCCGATTGGCGGGCTCGCGCCAGTGCTGCGGCGCCGATCCGCTGCTCTTCCTGCGAAGAAGCGCGCGCGTAAAGCAGGCGATAGAGCCAGTCGATCCGGGCGGTTTCTTCCGCGGGAGCCTCTGCATGCATGCGCCTGGCGAGCGCTTCGACCTGGCCTTGCACAAAGGGATGATTTAACAAAAAGAGGGCTTGCGGAGCCACGGTAGAATCAATGCGTTTCTCCGCGATGGCTGTGGGATCGGCAGCGTCAAACAGTGTCTGATAGGTTCCTCGATCCGAGCGGACCGTGAGCAAATATAGCGTTCGCCGGGGTGTGGCGAATTCGCGAAAGGCTGCTCCACCCGCGGTGATATCGAGCGTTCCCGCCACTGCGAGAAGATTGTCGCGGATAGCTTCCGATTCAAGGCGCGGACGGCTCATCCTGCCAAAGAGACGATTTTCCGGATCTTCCCTCAGCGTTTCGGGAGCGGGAACGCTGGATTGCTGGTAGGCGGCGGAAAGCATGATCGTTCGATGCAGTGCCTTGATGGACCACCCGCTTCTCACAAATTCACCGGCCATCCAATCAAGTAACTCCGGATGCGTGGGCGGCTCGCCCAGTTTGCCGAAGTTATTGGGTGTACGCACGATTCCCTGGCCGAAATGGTGCTGCCAGATGCGGTTGACCATCACCCGCGCGGTGAGCGGATTTTCCGCGCTGGCCAGCCATCGAGCCAGAGCGAGGCGGCCGCTTCCCTCTGTGATCAGGGGTTGCTGATCCCCGGCCAGCAGGAGCGGAAAGTGGCGGGGAACAAGTGCGCCGAGGCGATCGTATCTCCCGCGCACATGAACCTTTACGTCGTGAACTCCCGCTTGCAGGCTTTGCGGACAGCCGCCCTCGGCCATGCCGAGCGTCATGGCCGGTGGCGTAGCTAACTCTGCGGCTAGTGATTTGCGCTCTGCTTCCAGCGGGGCGTTTTCCTGCACATCCTTGGGAAGCCTTTCGCCTTCCCCGGCGCAGATCCACCAGACGCCGTCCTTCCCCGGCGCGTCTCCGGCGAGGACGGCTTCCCGCAAATCCCAGGCCTGTCCATCGCCAGCTTTGATCACAAAATCCGTCTGCGTGGAGTCACAGGTGTAATTTCCGCGCGGACCGATCAGCAACTCAAGTAACTCGCCTGTGTGCACGGTCACCGGCGTTTCCGCAAAGTCGGCCTGCCCGCCATTGTCGAATTCGCCACCGCCGATCTTTTCCTTTCCATGGCGCACTTCCCAAGTAACACCGTCCCCACAGGTCGCATCGGCGTCGCGCAATTTCGCCGAGACCCGGACCGTGCCATCCATCGGGCTGCGCCAGGCTGCGGTCACCGGCGTTTTCGGCCCGGGATGCAGAGAGATCGCTTTTGCGGGAAGCTTGATGGTTAGATAGGCAATCTCCGCATTGGTCGTATTGATGGTGAGCGATGGATTGTCCGCGGCCTTCGTCGTCCAGCCGTTCAGGCCCGGCTTGCCCAGGACATCCTTTTTCATCTCCGTCATCGGTGAGAGTCCCCGCGCCAGTTCGGCGGTGATTTGCTCGAGCCGGCGCTGTTTCGCTTCGCGCGTGGCCATTTCCTCAGGCGAAAGCAAAGGAAGGCGCAGCATTTCCGGGCCATTGGTTTTCGGGCCGGGATTGGGAATGATGTGCGTGGAGAAAAAAATGCCCGCGAGGCCGTAGTAATCTTCCGTCGAGATCGGATCAAACTTGTGATCGTGGCAACGGGCACAAGCAACGGTGAGGCCCAGAAAGGCGCGCGCGGTGAGATCCACCTGGTCGTCGGCGATATCGGTGAGAAGCTTTTCCTTGTCGGCATCACCACCTCCCCAGTTTCCCAGCGCATAGACTCCCGTGGCGATGATCTTGGCCGGATCAAACGCGGTGGCCGATAACAAGTCACCCGCCACTTGCTGCATCACAAATTGATCATACGGCAGATCCCGGTTCAACGCGTCCACTACCCAATCGCGATACCGCCAGGCTTCCGCGCAGTCGCCTTTGCGGTCGCCTGTGAGCCCGCGCGCATCAAAGGAATCCGTATAACGCACGACATCCAGCCAGTGCCGCGCCCAGCGTTCGCCGTACCGGGGAGAAGCGAGCAAACGATCGATGACTCTGGAATACGCGTCGGGCGATTCATCCGCCAGGAAAGCATTGCATTCCTCGATGGTCGGCGGCAAGCCGGTGAGATCAAACGTGGCCCGCCGAAGCAGAGCCTGCTTTTCTGCGGGTGGTGCGGGGTGCAACCCTTTCTCCTCAAGCTTGGCGAGGACGAAGTGATCGAGGGGTGAGCGCGGCCACGTGCCGTCTTTTACGTCCGGAATAGCTGGGCTATCCGGCCGATGGAAAGCCCACTGCTTTCGCGCTTCCTCGAGGTTTTTTGTTACTTTAGGAGCCGGTTTTTCCGTACCTGCTTCGACCACGGCAGCGGGCGCAGGCGCACCCATTCGGACCCACGCCTCCAGATCGGCGATGATTTCCGGAGAAAGCTGGCGCGACTCAGCGCCCTCCTTCTTTGGAGGAGGCATTTGCAAATCTTTGTCCGTATAGCGCACGGCTTTGATGAGCAGGCTGCCCTCGACGTCACCCGGCGTAATCGCTGGCCCGGAATCTCCGCCGGTGCGGATCGCTTCCGGTTGATCAAGCCGGAGCCCGCCTTTCTGTTTTTTCTCGCCGTGACAGTCGTAGCAATGCTCGACCAGCACCGGGCGGACGCGCTTTTCGAAAAACTCTGAATTCACTTCTGCCGCGCGGACATCCCTTATCAATGCGATGGCCAGCGCCAGGATCGCGAAATCGCGAAAATACGATGCGGCTGGCCAGCGATGCTGCGGGGACGGCATAGGAAATTGGAGAATAGATGCGATTTCCCGGGGACGCCAACTTTCAAGCGTGAGGTTCTCGGAAGATAACCTACGTACATTTCCCTAGGAAATAGTCGTAACGAAAAGTTAACGGACCGTGCACTATGAATGCTCTGAAAATCAGGCCAGGAGATGGAGATCGCTTTGGCGGCTCCGTCCCGAAAAACGACCCACCATATGACGGCCACACCTCACCCTTCGGCACCCGGCACTGCCTTTATCGAAGATAGCATCCGGCGCGTTCTTTCGGATCGCGTTAGCATCGACGGCGGCTCAGGTCCCGCCCCCTGCGCCACCGATCTCAAGCGAATCCGCATCTATGGACGCGACGCAATTATGGCCCGCGATTCGCACGTGCTGCTCTGGAGGAGGGGAGTGCCCAAAGGTCTCCTCAAGGATGCCACTGACTTTCAGGACTGGAACGAAGATCGCTGGGCGTATTTTGTCGCTGCGGTGAGACAAGGTTCAGGCGCACCCTTTTTCCACGTCGTCTCCGTGCATGGAGAACTGGAACTCGCTATTGAAGAACTCGTCTCCCACGTCACGGTCACGCCGCCGCGCAAACACGAAACGCAAACGATGGCCGCTTAGCGCTGCCGGTTTCTACGAGCTGGCAGGGAGCAGAATCTGAAAGCGCGTCTGGCCAGGCTTGCTTTCGTGGCGGATCACTCCACCGATTTGCTCCACGCAACCAGTGGCCACGTTCAAACCGAGGCCCGCGTTTTCCTTTCGCTTGGTGGAAAAGAAAGGCTGAAAGACCTTCTCCGTCATTTCCGGGGGAATGCCCGGGCCATCATCCGTCACGCTAATGGAAATCCAGCGCATGGGATTGGCGCTGGTGGCATTCTGTCGCGCGGATGGCTCCTTGCGAACCTCAATTTTGACATTTCCTCCCGATGAAGTGGCTTCACAGGCATTGCGCACCAGTTCAAAAAGAGCGTTTTTGAGACGGGAAAGGTCCGCACGCACGCGCGGCAGATCGTCCGCGATTTCGATTTCGAGATTGGTCTGCGGTCCGTGAAAGCCGTCCATGCTCGAGCGGAGCAGGGGAACGAACTCCGAGAGATCGCTCTCACGCCAAACAATGGCCGAGGGTCGCACCAGCGAATGAGTGCGGTCCATGAGCTCGGAGGCGGCACGCGCCCCTTCCTCGATTTTTTTCAAGCCTTCGCGAGTGGATTTATCCAGCCCCTGCTTGTCGAGGAGAATGCCTACGTACCCGTGGAAGAGCGTCAGGATATTGTTCATGCGGTGCGCCAGGCCGCGGACGAGAAAATCTTGGTAAGGCGTTTGTTCGAGCTGCATGAGGGATCCGCGAAGTGAGAGAGCAGGACTTATGCGAGCACCTTTCGAAACGGAGAGGATTGAATGGAAATTCACCACTTCGCCATAAGTTCCTGCGAGCGTGGTGTTTAACGCAGAGTGTATGCGTGTTTCGGCATATCCGGGACTCTCAGGATCGAGAGCGTTTCTCACCGCATTTGCCGTTGTCAGTTGGAGAATCGCTTGATCGAGCGCCTGTGAGTCGCCCCAGCGGCTAGTCTCTACCTTCCCTGAATGAGCCGCTCTGCGAGGAAAGGAGGGAGCCCGGCATCCAGGATTGCTTGCGCCGCCATTTCCGTGTCGTAGTTCACCTTCAGAAACTGGATCGTAAATTCCTCGGGATGGTACACCGCGAAATGCGCCCTTGGATCGGATCCCCGGGGTTGGCCTACCGAACCGGGATTCACCATGTACCGGCCTTCGTGAGAGAAGGCGAATTTTGAGTCTTCGACGAGTTTTGGCTTCGGCCCATCGGGAGAGACGTAAATCTTCGGAACGTGGGTATGTCCGAAAAAGCAGATTGGCGTCGTTTGCAGCCGAATGCTGGGGATGGCGTCCATCGGGTCGATGAGATAGTGCCACTCCAGAGGCTCATAGAGCGATGCGTGGACGATGGTAGCTCCATCCGGAGTGAGCGCTGATGGCAGAGAGAGCAGCCACTTTTTCGCCGTTTTGGTAAGCTGCTCGTTGGAATGCTCCAGCCCGCGCCGCGCCAGTGCGGTGACATCGGCGTCGATGTTCCCGGTGGCCACGTACATGTCGTGATTGCCCATCACCGTGGTGCAATGAAGTGACTTGATCAGCTTCAGGCATTCCGTGGGATTGGCTCCGTAGCCGACGATGTCACCCAGGCAAAAGTAACGATTGATCTGGCGCTTTTCGCACTCGGCCACCACGGCCTCCAGCGCCTGCAAGTTGCTATGAATATCGCTGATCACCGCAACCTCGGCGGACAGCTCGGGGTGCGGTTTGGCTTTCGTGTGGGACGACGCTTTGGCCATTTCCTGTGCAAGATGCAGACTTCAGGCGCATCTGTCACCTAAGAGTGCACTTTCCAACCGTATATACGGCTGCGGCGCGTTTCGAGTCTGCACTCGAATCCGCGCCGCAGGGGTTAGATAGTGAAAGCGCTCGAGCTTACGGGATACCGATATCGATGAGCGCCTGAGTCTTATCGCTCAATCCGATGAGCAGGGAAACTCCGCCCGTGCTGTTGTAGCTGCGCGTTGCTCCGAAATCTCCTTTCACTGCTTGGAGAAGTGTCATCTTCGTCACGGTGCGGAACGCCTCCGGGGTCGTCTTGTTCGTATCTTGAGAGACGGTATCAGCATCTCCCGACTCCAGGACATCCCCGGTGCGCAGCAACTCTCGCAACTTATTGGTGCTGTCCCAGGCGTAGAGGCCCAGATTGTTTTTGCCGTTGACTCCCTTGCCGCTCAATTTTGCCAGGAAAACCGGCCCCGAATTTCCGCCGTCCGGCAACGCGACCGAAACGAAGCCGCTGAAGGTCGCCTCGGGTAGTGTGGGTTGATTGATCGGCTGCGGAGCCGTGTCTCCGAGCCGGACGATTTCGGTGAGGTTGCCCAAGAGGGTTTTGTACCAAAGGCCGGTCTTGTTTTTGCCGGTCACTCCTTGTCCTTTCACGGTAGCCGTGAAGGCCATGGAGCCGAAATCATTGACCAACGGATCGAAGAAGCTGGCAAAAGCAGGCCCGCCGCCCGGGATGGTTTGGCCTTCTACGGCGACCTTTGCAAAGTTAATTCCGTCGATACTGATGACCAGGGCCGTGTCGGCGCTTGAAGAGGCTCCCGACAGGGTAGTTTGCAGGGCGTAGCAAATGCCCTGTCCCCCGATCGCCGGCAAGCCAAACGCTTTCCAGGTGGCTCCGTTCGTGACGATGGAAGCGTCTCCGCCGGTGACGAGGTCCACAGTGTAAACGCCCGTCGCGGTCGCTACATTGAGGATCACGGTTCGTTTGTCCGCCAAGGTCGCTTTGGCAACGATTTTGCCGGTGCCCTGCCAGCGTCCGTCGCCAGCCGAGCCGATGGGCGGCGTGAGTACCGTGAAGCTCTTGACCGTGGAATCGGAGGCCCCGGCGGTAATACTCTTGCCAGTGTACAAGAGCAGCTTGCCCGAAGTGGCGGAGGTCAGGCAGACAAGCACTTCTCCCTTTGTGGCTCCGGCTACTTTCAGCAGGGCGAGCAATTGGCCATCAACCATCGACGTACTCACGATCGACTTGAGGGTCGTGCCAGCCGCCACATCGGCGACGATGTTATGCAGATCCGATCCTGCATCAAGCGTGCGCTGCAAAACGTGGTTAACATTAAAGGTGGTGGACCACACGGCACTTGAGGGAGTGCCTTTTGGGCCGGTAAGCTTTGCGGCAAACGCATACGATCCATCGGAAGCCATCAACGGATCACTGAAGGTCTTGTAGAGCGCTTGTGAAGTATTTCCAGCAGCGTCGGGCGCCGCTTGCTTTTGCACTGCGGGCAGGAACGTGCCTGCGGTGGACCCTTGATTCAGGATGGTCGTGACTTTCTTTTTACCAGCCGCGGCTGTTACTTGAGCGGTGATGGCTGTATGCGCGGGAAGGCGATAGCTGCTCGTCGCGGTATCGCCGATGGCGGGCGAGGAGATGGAAGTGACCTTCGCGTCATTCGGAACCCCCGTGCCTGTGATAGGGTCGCCGGTTTGCACGAGGAATTGATCGTATTTCATCGTCGCGAAGCGCGTGTGAAAGACGCTGAGCTGAAGGAAAGGCAGCTTTGAAGTTCCTCCCACCGCGACATTGCCCAGCCCATCGATGGCTAGTCCGGTGGGGATGTCGTCTTCTTCGGCGGAAAAGTTATCGAGTGCACCATCTTCAAGCTGCTGGTGTTCATCTAAACCTGTTCCATCCTTGTTCACACCGGTATACCGCCGTTCCCAAATTGTGCTGCCGTCCACGCCAGAGTACTTGAAAGTGTCAAAGTCAGCATCGTGTTCGTCTGGATTGCGGGAGAAACCGGTCACGACTACATTGTCATCGCCGCCGATGGCAATGGCGGCGGCTTCGTCATCGTTGTCGAGACTCTGAGTTTCCGCGCGCCAGAGCACACTTCCGCCGCCGCTCCCACCAGTGTACTTCACCGTGTAATAGACTTTGCTGTCGAAGATGTCATTCTTAACGGCCGTGCCGGTAACGATGACATTGCCCAAGGAATCAGTGACTACTCCCACGCCGCCAAAGCCGAAACTATCACCAAGATTCTCTTGGATTATATTCGGTGTGGCTGACCACTGCAGCGTACCGGCCGAATCATAGGACCGCGTGAAAATCGAAGTCGTTCCGTCCGCGTTTCCCGTATAACCGGTAACGATGACACTGAAGGCCGGGCCCTTGCTGATCGTGAGAGCGGTGGCTCCGCTATCCTCTGCGCCCGTGTAAAATCGGTTCCAAACGAGTCCTCCATTCGCGGCGGCATACTTTGCAGTATAGAAGTATTTCTGCTGGCCAGACTCCTTGGTCGTCCCAGTGACATAGACATTGTTCGAATCATCGACCGCCAAGGCCGCTGGCACGTCGTCGCCATTCCCCGAGCCGTTATATCGCGTTCCCGTCCACTTTGCGGTTCCAGGAAACGCCGCCTGATACTTAATCGTGAAAAAGTCGTACCCAACGGAGTCTCCAACCGATTTCGCCGTCACGATGACGTCGTCGTTGCTATCCACGATCACTTTCAGTCCTTGGTCTTCACCGTGCACAGTAGCATTGTCGTAAATCTGAGTCCAAACGATGTTTCCGAGGACATCGTATTTAATCGTTAGAACATCTTGATCATGGCCGTTGCGACTGCTTGCGGAGCCACCCGTGACGATGACATTTCCCACGCTGTCGCAAGTGATGGCGTGGGGAACGTTATCGCCAAAGCCACTATTATAGGTCTGCTCCCAAATCACGTGTCCATCAAGGCCGTCATATTTCGCAGTGTAGAAAATTCTGCCATTTTTGTCTTCAAAACCAGTTACCGCGACATTGCCGTGGCTATCCATGGCAATGGCGGTCATCTGCTGCTGACTATTTTGAGCGATGTCCGCTATATTGTAAATCTGACGCCAGGCTTGATACGAATCTCCCGCCTTCGAACTTGTGTTCAGAAATGCAAGCGAAATTGCGCCGAGCAGGAACCCCACGCGGCAAAGATTCTTTTGGGCGGTACGAATTTGAAAATGTCGTTGAAACATGAATGTGGCGAGAAACGATTTGGTAGTGGGTGTGCAGAGGTGGAACACGCTCGAAAGCGCGCGACTCTCGCGAGAAGAGGATCGATTAAATCCGCCGGGCCTTCCTTTGGAAAGGAAATCCGCGCGGAAGGCGACCATTCTCGCGGCCAACTTTGCGGGGTGAATACGAAGGAGAAAACCAAATTCGCAAAAATACGTCCAAGGACGGATAGGCTGGCGCGACGCGGAAATGACCGCTTCCTGGTAGCGGTACCAGAACATCTCCGTTTGCCCGTTCTGTCTCCGCGGGAGTAACGAATAGCCCGTCTTAGCGACCGGTTCCCGCCGGCCCCTTCACCCTGAGATTCCCCCGTATCAGAACCTATGAAAATCCCCGTCGTTCTCGGTCTTGCACCTTCGCGTGCTCGCCTGCAGTCCCAGCCCGCCGTGCGTACTTTGCTCGCCGGCGTTGCCGTTTCCCTGCTTTCCTTGATTCATTCCGGCTACGGTCAGGCGTGGACTGATCCCAGCATCCGCGAATTTTGCGGAGTGAACCAGTCCGGCACGGGGGAAGCGCTTTTCAACAGTGTGCTCTCCTATAATCGGCATGATATTTCCTGGAGTTCGATCGAGCCGTCGAACGGCACGTGGGACTTTACCTCGCTGACCAACGCGCGCTCGGAGATCACCACTTTGCAAGCCAAAGGCGTGCGGCTGCTGCCTGTGCTGAACTATACGGCGCAGTGGGCCGCGGACCTCAGCTCACGCCAGTGGACGCTAGGCAACGATAAGTGGACTGTCGCTCCTGGCTCGGGCGGGACCATGATTTACAATCACTACAATCTTTCCACGGGCGCGCTCATTTCGACCAAGACGCTCACTGATTTTACCAAATTCCCGCCGGCCAACGTCGCTAACTGGACCGGGTACGTGCAGCAAGTGATGAACTACCTGCATCCTGCGCCGTATAACGTGCAGTACTTCCAGATCTGGAATGAAGCACAGGAAACCAGCGGTTTCTGGATCGGTTCGCTGGATGACTATATCCAAAAAATCCATCTTCCGGCGGCACAAGTAATCCATGCCGCGGGAGGCAAAGTGGTTTATGGAGGCTGGCCGGTTTCCGGTTCCATTTCGGAGTTCATCTCGGTGCTCGATCGCAATAACGCCTGGAGCAGTCTCGACGTGATCGATACACACTATTTCGGAACGAGCGATGCGTTCCCTACATTGCGGGCGGCGGCCGATTCGCGCGGTTACACCAACCTGGCGATCTGGCAGACGGAGGTGGGTTTCACCACGGACTTCGCCTATATTCCCTCGAGCTACACGCACCGGGTCTATTGGGCGCTGAGCAACAAATGGACGCAGGATAAATACAAAGCGTTTTATTTTGCGGATTGGGCGCCGAATGATCCCAAGGCCTATGGTTATAATTGCAGCCTGAATTCCGGCAGCGCGCTTTCCGGCCATGGCCAATGCCTGCAAGCGCTTTCTGGCCTGCTCGGCGGCTCCGCGCCTTTGAATCAATTTCCCGGCCTCACCTCGACGCCTGCGTATCCGGCGGACCTCAGCTCGCCAACCACCATGGAATGCTTTGCCACAGGCAATACCATCGTCAGCGCTGTGAATCTGGGCACTTCGGATTATAACGGAGTCGCTTCGGTGAGTTTTAACATTCCTGTGCCCCGCGCCAGCATCACGAAAGCCGAACGTGTCGATATCATCGGAACACGGGTGAATCTTACTAGTTCACTCGTGGCCAATGGTGGCTCGACGACCTTGCCCAATGTCGCCGTGAAAGATCCAGCCGGCAGCTCGGCGCGGACTTGGAATGATGCTACCACCGGCCAGAGGGTTTTCTATACGGTGGTCACGCTGGCGTCGCCCGTCGTGGCGAAATCCGAAGCGGAGAACTTGAGCGTGGTTGCTCAGACGGCCGGCATCACCGCACGGACCGCTACGGATTCCGCATTCAGCAATGGCGCCGGAGCATTCTTTGACGCCACGGCTGCGGGACAGTTTGTGAGCTACGATATTCCGAATATCGCCGCGGGTACCTACGATGTGCGTGTCGGCCTCAAGTCGTGGAATAACAAAGGGACCTGGCAGCTCGCCGTTTCCCGCCTGGATCAGCAAGGCTCGGCAACTAATGTAGGCTCACCGGTCGATGAATATAGCGTGAATCCTGAATACGTGGAGGTGGACCTCGGCCTTTGGACTCCGGGAACCACCAGCGACAAGGCGTTCAAATTCACCGTGACGGGCAAGAATGCCTCCAGCACTGGCTACGGCCTCTCGATCGACTACATTAAGTTGATCGTTCAATAATAGCTGGGCTCACGCCAGCGGCAGATCCGCATCGATGCGGGTGATTTCGTCATGCACCGCGATCAATTCCGCGAGATGGGGATCTGCCGCGTTATTCCCGACGGTGTCAAGTAACTGGCAGGTGCGCCAGTCGCGGCAGCGCGCGAGATAGCCCGCCTCCCATTCCTTGAACTTCGCTTCCGCAGCTTCGTCGATGAATGGCCATACCACGTGCATCGCCGGGTAATCACAGCGCCAGGCCTTCGGTGTGAGCCGCGCGCGAAAGCACTTTTGCATCGTGCAAAGATGGCGGTAGAGCGGGTCCGCGCCGATCGCATCAAAAGCGCCGCGCACCAGCGGTGAATCCAGCGCAAACTCGCTGTGCACCGCCAGGAAACGCAAACCCGCTTTGGTCCGATACACTCGCCATGACCAGGGTGCGTGCTCGTGGGCCCACACCCGCGCGTGGGTGATGATTTCCGTCTCAACCGTCGCTCCATCTGGCGGCGGGTCTCCTTTTTTTCCCAGCCATCCTTTCACGATTTCCACCAGGGGATTTGGTGGAGGCGGCGGTTTGGGCAGATCCACATCGACGAATAGCATTCGCGCCGCATTCAGTACAAAAGAACCGTAGGCGTTGCGGGTGATTACAGCGGATTGCTCCCCAGCGGCATCGCGAAATTCGCGAATGATCTGCTCCCGCACCGGACGGTTGGAGTAGTAAAGATTTCCTCGCGCGTTAAAGCCCTCGGCAGCGAGTTGCTGCGCAATTTTCCCGCAATTTTCCACGGCCCGCTCTTCGGCTTCGGCAGCGCTGGTGAATGACCAGCCGGTGGCGGTAATGCCGTCGCGTTTGAGTCGGGTCCAGAAGGGCGGAATGTTCACAAGGGTTCATATTAACGTTTGACGCATCGCGCTGTGAAGTCTTCTTGAAGCATGCCGAAGCCCATCCCTCCCGTGACCGTCGCGGCATCGATTCCTCCGGATTTCGAGCGCACCTATTTCGAGGAATGTGATCGCTATCCTTTCTCGAGCCGGGCTGTGGCGTTTCATCCGGCCAATGCCTGGTGGATGGCCGAAGCTTCCCTCGCAGCCTATGGTGCATTTGAGGAAACGGCGCCGAGAAAGCTCGATCTGAGCCGATTGTTGGCGGTGGGTTTCCGGATCGAGGCGCGAACGAGGGGCGAGATGCAATTCCTCGTGATCGAGAATGCTGAAGTGCTCATTATCGCGTTTCGCGGCACGCGGCTCGAAGGATTTAATATACCATTTTTTAACGGACAGGCCTTCACGGCAAATTGGCGCGACGTGATTACCGATGCTCGCTTCACACCCAGTCTCATCGCGACAGACACATTTGTGCACGCTGGTTTTCATCAAGCATTTCAGACGATTGAAAGCGATCTCGATGCGCTGATTCAGCGTGCATTGAGCGATCAGCGCCCGATGTGGTTCTGCGGTCACAGCCTGGGAGGAGCGCTCGCGACTTTGGCTGCCCACAAGTATCGTGATCGCGCGCAGGGCCTTTATACTTTCGGCTCACCGCGGGTGGGGAATGCCAGCTTTGCCAGGATTCTCGATGAACGATTGCCTAACATTCACCGCTTCGTGCATCATCGCGATATCGTGACCACCGTTCCGCCGGAACGCTTTACGCTTCCCGCTAGTATCCAGGGTTGGAAGGAAATATTCCACAATTTGCGGAGCAGTGTATCCGCGGGTTACACCCACACCGGGAAGTTGAAATACATCAGCGGTGGCAAGACGTGGAAGATCGAAGATGGCATCTCCGCTGAGGTCAGTCTCACCGCGCTAGCCGCCGATGCCCTGGTCCATGCCAAAGAGATTGCGGATGTCCTCGCACAGCACGCTTCACTCGCCGACCCAGGCTCCTGGCCGGTTCTGTACGACGCCATCGTTGACCATTCGCCGGTTTACTATGCTAACAAGCTATTCAATGCGTGCGAGGAAGTGTTTGCCGGCCATCCAACGTTTGAATAGAATAATTGGTATTCTACGCTCTTTAAGAAGTTATTGTTAGGAACAACCAAATTTCCCCACGATCTTCGGACAACATCGATGCTTGCCGTTTGTCCCTTACCGTGACAGACTTCCCGGCATGGCCGCCATTTCGATCCACGAGTTGCATGAACATACCGACCTTTGGGTCCGGAAAGCAGCAGAGGAACCCATAATCCTTACCGATGGGGGAGAAGCTGTTGCGAAGATTGTATCGGTGCTGCCTTCACCAAAAGAAAATCCATTTCTCACACGCAAGCTTCTTCCGGGTTTCGCCGAGCTTCAGGCGAAACTCTCCGCTGGCGCAGATAGCGCGCAGATCATTTCCGAAATGCGCGATGAGCGATGATTTATTTCGACTCGTGCTATATTGCCAAATTCTATCTCGCCGAGCCTGACAGCCCAAATGTAATCGCATTTACCAATGGCCATTCGGAAATCGGCTGTCTAAGCATCGGCAAAGCAGAAGTCATTGCTGTATTTCACCGAAAGCTGCGGGAGGGAATTGTTGACGTCAGCGGGTTTCATCTACTGTGCGACCAGTTCGATAGTGACTGCGCGGCTGGTCTCTGGCGATGGCGTGCAATGGATGACGCGATCCTCGCTTCATCCGCGAAAAGGTTTCGTGCATTGACGGCTACAGTTTTTTCTTCGCGCGATTGACGGGGTGCATCTCACGTGTGCTGCGGAGGAAGGATGCGTGAATATTTATACCAGCGACCGTCACATGATTGGAGCGGCGCCTTCTTTCGGGTTGCAGGCGGTGACTCTTTGATCCCGTGAGGAAGTTTGCGGCAACGTCGGCGTCACGAGCCGGTTCAATTCCCGAGAACGCTAGTTTTGGAACGGCAACCCGATGCCTTACTTCTCCTTATACTTCACTCCTTCAAAAGACGTCATGGCATCATTGCCTCCGCCAGCGTTGAGTACTGCTTTCAGATTTTCCACGGTGATGGCATCGATTTCTTCGGCGGTGACCAGGCAATTG
>FTBB01000077.1_pt1 | contig 81311 bp, 62 predicted proteins | sample 1639251 | NCBI WGS metagenome assembly FTBB01 (sample SAMEA3914864, study PRJEB12502) | metagenome | biome: forest; material: soil | place: USA | collected 2012-03-12 | depth 0.3 m | reverse complement strand
TTTCAACTCCTCCTCTCTACCCGCCGGCGTCAGCCCTTCCTTTCTCCAGCAAAAACTCTAGCGCCACCGTCAAAACAAATCCGACGAGCGCCTTTTCCTCTGGTCCGCCTGGCTTCTGCAACAGTGGAATAGTAACAAGTAATTGAACTCGGCGCTCTCGTTTTCACCTCGTTGAGAGTTGAAAGTTGAAAGTTCTTCCATTCAGAAATGCGCATCCTCACCCTCTGCTACGAGTACCCGCCTCTGGGTGGCGGTGGCGGACGCGTCGCTCAATCCGTCGCCGAGCAGCTTGCCTCGCGCGGTCACCAGGTGCGCGTGCAAACCGCCGCTCTCGGCTGGAGTTCGGTTCGCGAAACCATTCACGGCGTGGAAATCTGCCGCACTTTTTCCGGACGCCGCGTTCCCGATACCTGCACGGTTCCGGAGATGGGCGCGTATCTGGCCACAAGTTTTCTTCCCACGTTACATCACATCAGACAGTGGAAACCCGACGTCATCCACGCCCATTTCGCCATGCCGACCGGCGTCCTGGCCTGCGCCGCGCATCTCATCACCCGCGTTCCGTACGTGCTTACGGCTCATCTCGGCGATGTGCCCGGCGGCGTGCCGGATCAAACGGACGCTCTTTTCCAGATAGTAGGTCCGATTGCACATCAAATCTGGCGTCACGCGGCCAGGGCCACGGCCGTCAGCTCCTTTGTGCAGGAACTCGCGCAAGATGCCTACGCGCGCCCCGTCGTGCGCATTCTCAACGGCGTCGATCTGAGAGATGCAGCGTCTTCCATCACCAGTGATCGCCGGGAGCCGAGGTTCATTTTCCTGGGCCGCTTCAATCCCCAAAAGAACCCAGTCTATCTGATCTCGCTTCTCTCGCGGATGACCGACCTGCCCTGGAAACTCTTCATGATCGGCGACGGCCCGCTCATGCCGGAGGTCCGCACGGAAATCGCCCGTCATCACCTGGAGGATCGCGTTACTTGTACAGGATGGATCGACTCCGCCAAGGTCAACGCCCTGCTGAGGGAAAGCGACGTTCTTTGCATGCCATCGCTCTCCGAAGGCATGCCCGTCGCCGGAGTCGAGGCCCTCAAGCACGGTCTCGCCATCGCGGGAAGTGACATCCCCGGCCTGCGGGACGTCATCGAAAACGGCGCGAACGGCTGGCTTCTTCCCCTTTCCAACGAACCTCTGTTCTGCGAAAAATTGCGCTCACTCTGCACCGAACCCGCGCGGCTTCGATCCATGCGCGAGGCCAGCCTGCGCAAGGCTCGCAATTTCGACCTTTCCGTCATCGTCTCGCAGTACGAAAAAGTTTTGCAGGAAGCGATCGCAGCGAGCCCCCTTTGGAAGTAGAGGAAGTGCCGTCCTTTTACGGCGCGCCAGCCACTTGCCTCCGCCTCTCTCGCTGCTATGCTGGCGGTTTCCTATGACCGCGCCGCGTTCCCAACGCGCCCGTCTGTCGGCGTTTTCGCTTGTCGAGCTCCTTACGGTGATCGCGATCATCGCCGTGCTCATGTCCATCATCATTTCCGCAACCGGCTCCGCCAAGGAAGCAGCGAAACGGGTCCAGGCAAAGCACGACGTGCGTGATCTCGTCACCGCCGTGAACGCGTATTACGCCGAGTACGGCGTTTATCCTCTGGATCCAAAGACGGCGCAGGAAGCTACGGAAGTGACTTTCACGACCGACAACAGCGCCCTTATCCGTCCCCTGACCGCTGATCCGAAGGGCGTGAACATGGATAACGTCCTCAACCCTCAACGTGTCGTTTATTTGGAGGTGGCTCAGGTCAAGGATCCAAATTTTCCGCGCAATGGCATCTGCAATGGCATCTGGTACGATGGATGGGGTCCTCAAGCTGGGAAACCGGAAAGCGGTATCTATCATGTCCGCCTTGACGGCACCTATAGCAATCAGGTGAGTGATCCCTATCCCGGTGATCAGCATGACGACGGCGACAAAGATGGGGATTCCGATGGTGGAAAAGGCGATGCGAAATGGGGTGGAGGTGGAGGAAGCTCTAAAGCGAAAGCCACGATTCCGTTGGGCGTGATTTCCTGGTCGCTCGCCAAAACCGGGATCCAGACTTATGAGCTTCGCGATCAAGTGCTTTCCTGGAAATAGCCTCAAGGTTTTCCTGATCGCAGTCTGTGCTTTCATGCCGGCGGGCGAAGTTTCTCTTCAAGCCCTGACTCTTGAGCACCAGGACAACTGGCTGATCATCCGCGGCGCGGAGATTCCCAGTGGCGAGATCCGCATTAACTATCTTGAAGCTTATTGCCGGGCCGGTTCCACGGATGCGGATTGGGTGAAGCACACGGTTATCCCGCATCACTCCGAGCTAGTGGACAAAAGTGCCGACGGAAAGATGCTGCGGCTGAAGGACACGCTGGAGGATGGATTGATCGTCGAGCACACGATCACCGCGGGTGAGGACGAAGTGGATTTCCGTCTCATCGCACACAACCCGACAGCGACCCGCTCCGAGGCGCATTGGGCGCAGCCCTGTGTGCGGCTTGGGCCTTTCACCGGCTTCACGGCGTCGCAAGACGCAGCCACGGATTACCTCCCAAAATGTTTTATATTCCTCGGCGGAAAGCTCACACGCCTGCCGTGTGAGCCCTGGGAGAACAAGGCCCGCTATGTTCCGGGGCAAGTCTGGTGTCCGACGAGCGTCCCACGCACCGACGTCAATCCACGCCCCCTGAGTTCGCTGGTTCCAAGTAACGGACTGATCGGTTGCTTCAGCAGCGATGAGACAAAGGTTTTTGCCACGGCGTGGGAACCGTATCAGGAATTATTTCAAGGCGTTGTCCGCTGCCTTCATTCTGATTTTCACCTCGGTGGTCTGCAACCGGGCGAAACATTGCAAATCCACGGCAAAATATACGTCATACCCGCAAATATCGACGCGCTTTTAAACAGGTACGCCAGCGATTTCCCGGAACAATCACATCGTTAGTTAGCGTTGATACGCATATGGCTTCCTGGCGCCAAAAAAAACTCGCCGGCTTCCAAAGGAAGCCGGCGAGTGCGGTTGTTGGTGTTTGAGAGTTATGTTACTTGGTGGAAGCAGTCTCCGCCTTCACGCGGTGCAGAGTGGTGTCGTGCGCAGGCATTTCCTTGCCATCGGCCAGCGCTTTACAGGTCGTGGTGATGGTATTGGCGTCGTCGAAGCGCAGCGTCATCGCGTGCATGTGAGTCTCCTTTTTCGGATCGATGCCGCAGCAGCTATCGAAATCAAAGGTGAGCGAATTCGCATCTGAAGCCTTCAATGCCATTTCCGGCCGATTGCCTAGCATGCAGTAGTGAGTGAGCGCGAGCTTGCCTTCCTTGTCGTAAAACATAGTTACCATTTCATTGGGCATGCCTGGGAAGGCGCGTTCTTCGACGACGCTGCCCGCGGCCAGCACACGGTATTGCACGATCATATCAATGGGTCCCTGGCCGATATCCGCCTTGCCCTGCCAGGTGCCAGCCAGCGTTTTGAGTTTTTCCAGTTGAGGCGAGCTCGGGGCCGGCTTGGGCGGTTCACCGGCGCTTAGCACAGCGGTGGCTGCCAGGAGAAGGCTGGCGCAGATGGATGTGATTTTCGTATTCATATGTTTGATTGGTTTGTCTGTTTTGAAATGGGGTTTCAAGAGGGATGACGAACGATCCGCGGCTCTTTGGACACGCTTCGCAAAGTTTTTTATTTTCTTTTCCGACCGGATCTCGCAGGTGCGGCAGCCGGTTCCCGCGATTTGCCGCCGCAACATTCGCGGTCAGGACGTTTGGTGCTGAAGACGGCCATTTTCATTTCGTCGGAAAAAGAGAAACAAATGTCCTGACGCGACCGGCTCATTCGTTGATTCTTAATACGAACCCTTGAACTTATGAGCCGAGTGCGCCTCCTCGTTGGCACCCGAAAGGGAGCTTTCATCCTTACTTCCGATGGAAAACGCGAATGTTGGGAGGTGAGCGGCCCCCATTTTGCGGGCTGGGAGATGTACCACCTCAAAGGATCGCCCGTGAATCCCGATCGCATTTACGCTTCGCAGACCAGTGGCTGGTTTGGCCAGGTGATGCAGCGCTCCGATGACGGTGGAAAAACCTGGGAAGCGGTGGGTAATGAATTCAAATACGACGGCACACCGGGCACACACAAATGGTACGACGGGACGCAGCATCCCTGGGAATTCAAGCGGGTCTGGCACGTGGAGCCTTCACCGGTGGATGCCGAGACGGTCTATGCGGGTGTCGAAGACGCAGCGCTTTTTAAATCCAAAGACGGCGGACGGACCTGGCAAGAGCTTCCCGCATTACGCGACGCCAAAGGCCATCTCTGGCAGCCCGGCGCGGGCGGCATGGGTTTGCACACCATCCTGCTCGATCGCAGCCGGCCCGAGCGGATTTTCGTGGCCATCTCTGCCGCGGGCGCCTTTCGCAGCGACGATGGCGGTGAATCGTGGAAACCGGCTAATCGCGGCTTGAAATCGAATTATGAACTGCCGGATCCCGACGCCGAGGTCGGCCACTGCGTGCATCGCATTGCCTTTCATCCCTCGCGCCCCGACGTGCTCTATATGCAGAAGCATTGGGACGTAATGCGCACAAGTAACGGAGGCGACTTGTGGGAGGAAGTAAGCGGCAATTTGCCGTCCGACTTCGGTTTCCCCATCGACGTGCATGCGCATGAACCGGAGACGATTTACGTCGTGCCGATCAAGAGCGATTCGGAGCATTTTCCGCCGGATGGAAAATTGCGCGTCTATCGCAGCCGCACCGGCGGCAATGACTGGGAACCGCTTACCCGCGGGCTGCCGCAGGAGAATTGTTATGTGAATGTGCTCCGCGATTCCATGAGCGTGGATTCGCTCGATCCCTGCGGCATTTATTTCGGCACGACCGGCGGGCAGGTGTATGCATCGGCCGACAACGGCGACTCGTGGACCGCCATCGTGCGCGATCTTCCGGCGGTGCTCTCGGTCGAGGCGCAGACTTTGCCATGATCCGCGTGGTCTTGCCCTACCACCTCCGCAATCTCGCGCGAGTGGATGGCGAGGTGCAACTGGAGGTGCAGGGTGAGCCTACCTTGCGCTCTACTCTGGATGCGCTGGAGGCGCGCTTTCCTGTGCTGCGCGGCGCGATCCGAGATCACGGCACCTTGAAGCGGCGCCCCTTCGTGCGCTTCTATGCTTGCAAGGAAGACCTGTCGCTCGAGTCTCCCGATACGCTGTTACCAGCGGAGATTGTCAACGGCTCGGAGCCATTTCTGATCGTCGGCGCGATGGCTGGTGGGTAGTTGCTAGCAGGAAGATTTGCGCCGCCGGATAAAACCAAATATTCCCAAGGCCAGATAGGCCGCCGCGGAAGGTTCCGGCACGAGGATCGCCGCCTGAAGGTCGCCAAATTTCACATCGCCGCCGTTGTTGTTTTCAAAGCCAAAGCCATCGATCGCCAGATTCGACGGCATTGTGCCGGAAATCACTTGCTGATTATTAACGAAGAGCGAGGTCGCGCCGGTGTCGTAAGCGTACTCCAAGGCCACATCCGCACCCTGAAAGTTACTTGTTGAGGTCAATAGATTCGTGCCATTATGGTCCGAAGCCACACTCCAATTTTGAGTCGAACCGTTAACGCTGCCGAAAAAGAGCTCGGTCTGATTTCCAACGAGCAAATCCCATCCTGAAAGGAAGCCGAAGAAATTACCCAAATTCTCTTCGCGTAAAGTAACCAGCAGGATGTGACCCGAGCTGAGCGAGAGACCGAATCCCGTAGTCGCCACACGCGCCGCGCCCGCCGTATTAACCTCGCCGCCATTGATCTGCAGCGCCCCCGGCGCAGAGTCCACACTCACCGTCCACAGCGTGCCCAGCTCCGGCAAATGTCCGTTCAGAGCCGTTCCGTCGGGGGCATTGAATCCATCCTGCAACGTAATCGGCGCCGCTGTGAACGCGGCCGGTGTGTACGAGTATTTCGTAACGGTCTGCGTGGAGTTCACTCCACCAGTGCCGCCCGAAAAACCGACATAGGCCAGGCCATTGTTTTTCAGCGTCCCGGTTAAAATCACGGGATAACTCGTGGTGGCGATGTTGGCTCCATCCACCAGCTTTTGCGTCATCGTATAGGTCGCCGGATTGTAAGTGAGCGTGATGCTGATGGGATGCCCGGAATCAAGATTCACGCCGTTGCCGGGCGCTGTATAACCACCGAGAAAACCATTGGAGCGAAAACTAGTCCCGATGGTGTTTGGCTGATAGATGTTCATTTCGAACGCCACGCTGGACGTGATGGGATTTCCTCCTCCGTAACCAAGCGCCCCGCCCGTGTCTCCCAACGCTGTCGCGCCTCTGGGGTCGTTTTGCAAAATGAACGCCGCGCCGTCGGCAAGGTTGCCCGCACCCGTGCCGTTGTTTTGATAAGTAAACTGCGCCGTGAAGCCGTTCGCATACGATTGCAACGTGTTGTTAAACAATGAACGACCCTCGGTGTTGTTGCTGTCGGTCAGTTGCAGCACGTCGTCATCGGGCGTGGCACCGCCAGTCACGATCGGGCTGCCGTTCAGCGTATTTCCGGCGGCGCCATCACCACCGAAGCCATTGATCTGCGTCCATGCAAGGCTGGCCAAAATGGCCAGCACGGCCAAACCGAGCGCAGAAATCCAGAGCGCTTTCACCAGCTTTTGTGCGCGCAACGCCTGTCGCTTTCGCAGCGCGGGCTGCATGCACGAATCTGGCGCGTGATTTTGCTGAGACATCATCGAGACGGCAGAGCTGCGAACAGACCGCCCAGAGCAGGGGAACATGGCTGGAAACTACACATATCTCTCAACGCCCGCAAGAAAGGCGCTGGGGAAACCCATCACATGAATTGGCGATCACCCACAAGTCCATCCACTCCCGCCTGGACCATGAATTCAGAACTGTTCACTGGTCGCTTAGCTCTGAGTGCCGGACCGATCCGCGGAAGGGGTTTCGTAGCTCCATCCGCACTTTGGACAGCGCGTCTCTTTAGCCGCAATCCTGTGTCCGCATGAGAGGCACTCAGCCGCTGATGGCTCATCTTCAGGGAAGCCGTCTGGCACTTTATCACTCGCCCAATAGACGCCGGCCGTGATGCTAGTCATGCAATTAACGGTCACTAATTTTCCAGCCTTTGTTTCGTAAGTAACTTCATAGATACGATCACTTGCTTCGCGGAACCATCCGAGGCCAAACGGAGACCAGCAAATGCTCAAAACCCGGCCGCCCGATTGAGTAACATGTTCCCGGATGCGTTTTCGATCCAAACGATCTTCAATGATGCGCCAAACGAGGCCAAGAGGGATGAGCCACCAAAAACGAACCTCCAGAGGAGTATCGAGCATGGATGGATATAACATGGCGACTCATAACTAATCATAGCCACCTTCGCATTGCCGTCAATCGCTGCATCCGGACCCACCGGACGCCGAAAGCTCTTTAGATTATGTTAAAGATAAAGATAACGGTTACGAGCAGCCCCCACCATCCACCATCTACCCTCCGCACCCACACCCACCACAGCATCCATTGTTCACATCATCATACTCCGGCTTGCGCCCGAGCTCGAAAGTTTTGTCTAAAAACCGGTCCACCATTTGATGCAATTGCTGCATCTGCTGCTGCGCATCGAGAAATCCTTTGGCCACCGGGTTTCCTAAAAACTGCTCCCGCATCGTCTCGAACTGCGCAATCTCCTCTTCCTTCAGCTCGAGACCGTTGCTCTGCTTCATCTGCAGGAGATTTCCCAAATCGTTGAGCTGCCCATATTGAAACTTCAGGTACTCGTCGGAAAGGAACGCATCCAGCTTTTGCTTCACCTCCTGAAAATCCGCCTGCTCGACAATGTGCTGGCAGAGGTCCTGGGTTTTTTGAATGAGGATGCTTTCTTTGGCGGCGATATCCATGGCAGCGCCAGCATACCCCGCTCATTTCACGAAGCAACCGGCACTTACAAAGCTACGGATTGCACCGGACCATCCGCCTTTTTCCCACGCGGCTCCAACCGCAGCCAGACCCGCAGAAAGCGCACTTTCGCCATGACCAAACTCGCAAAGACCGACCCAAAAAGACCGCCGAGCGTATCTGCCGTCCAGTCGCCCACATCCTTCGCGCTGCGTCCGGGAGTAAACTGCTGGTGCCATTCATCCGTCGCGCCGTAAACTGAGGCCACAATCGATGCGACCAGGATGATGCGTCCCCAGCCCCAGCCGGTCGTAAGGCGCAGCGCGGCGGCGATCAGCGCACCGCCGGTGGAGAAAAGCAGGAAATGTCCGAGTTTGTCCCAAAATTTGAATGGTATGATTTCCTCGATCTGCTGATTGCTGAGGGTAGAAAGAAAGAAGGTGGTCGCGGCCCAAACGATCACTCCCGCCCAGCAGGCGGTGCAAATCCAGATAAATGCTTGTTTTAAAGATACCATGATGATGCCAGACACGGCGGCGGAATCTACGTTCACTAATTCAGCAGCCAAGCGCGTCCTCGGCATCGAGGGCGGCGGCACGAAGACGGAATGGCTCCTCGCGGAGTGCGCTCCCGAGGCCGAGCCGCTAATCCTCCGTCGAGGCCTGCTCTCGTCCGCCAATCTCAAACTCAATACCGACGAACAGCTCGCGGACCTTTTCTCGGTACTCCCAAACGACGTCGAATACGTGGGTGCGTTTCTCGCGGGCTGCCGCACGGAAGAAGACCATGATCGGCTGCGCCAGGTGGTTGCCGGAGTCTGGCCACGCGCCGAGGTTGTCGTGGGAAATGATCGCGACTCGGCAATGGCTACGGCATTTCGAGAAGGCGACGGGCTTATCGTGATCGCCGGTACCGGCGCGGTGGTGCACGGACGGAAGGATGGAGTGAATGAACGCGCCGGCGGCTGGGGCCAATTGCTCGGGGACCGCGGCGGTGGATATCACGTAGCCATGCAAGCGCTGCGCTCGGTGCTCACGCACTGCGATATGAATGATGAAGTGTCGCCGCTGGCCCAGGACATCCTGCGGATGCTCGCGCTCAATCGCCTCCACGATCTCATTGATTGGGTTTCCCAAGCCGACAAGATGTCCATCGCGCGGCTCGCACCGGCCGTCTTTGAAGCGGCGAGGCGAGGCGATCCGGAGATCCTGAAAATCGTGCGGGAAGGCGCGGAAATCCTCGCCGGCTTTGCCAATGCTGTCGCTCAACGGCTCGAATTTGCCGCTCCGCCCGTGCGGCTCTTTGGCGGGCTCTTTACGCACTATCCGGAGTATGTGGATTTTTTTCAGAAACGCCTGCTGCAACTGCTGCCCGGCGCTGATGTGAAGGTAAGCTTCGATTCCGGTGCACTCGGGGCGGTGTGGCTCGCGGCGCGCGGGTGTTGTCGAAATCCGGTTCCTCCGCGCGTCTCCGATCTCGAGAAAAACGCGACGCCGCATCCGCTCACGGACGAGCTGGCCGCCGCATCTACGGAGCAGAGCAATCCCAAATCCGCTGCGCTCGACCGGCTGCCCACCGCCGAACTCGTCGCGCTTTTTGTAAATGAAGAAGCCCAGGTCACCCATGCGCTCGCTTCATGCAACGATGCGCTGGGCCGCGCCGTGGAACTTGTTTCCAAATCTCTGCGAAGCGGAGGCCGCCTCTTTTATGTCGGCGCGGGTACGAGCGGACGCCTCGGTGTGCTCGATGCCAGCGAAATTCCACCGACCTTTGGCGCGCCTCCTGAGCTGGTCCAGGGCATCATTGCCGGCGGCGAGCACGCGCTCCACCGCGCCGTGGAGGGAGCGGAAGACGAACCCGATGCGGGGGCTCTGGCCATGTGCGAGCGGGGCGTGAAGTCTACCGATGTGGTCTGCGGGATTACAGCCAGTGGGCGGACTCCGTTTGTATTAGGAGCGCTGGAGCGCGCTCGAAGGATTGGCGCGACCACGGTGCTCATCACCTGCAATCCTGCACGGCATAAAGCCGAGGTTCCATGGGACGTGGAAATCGACTTGCCCACCGGCCCGGAACTGATTACCGGCTCTACGCGGTTGAAAGCGGGCACCGCAACCAAAGTCACGCTGAACATCATTTCCACCTGTGCCATGGTGCGCCTGGGCAAAGTGCGCGGAAATCGCATGATCGACGTGCGGATTTCCAATGAGAAACTGCGCGACCGCGGCGCGCGGCTAGTTAGTGAGAGCCTCGGGATTTCCTATGAAGCAGCTCTGGTGCGGCTGGAGGAAAACGGCTGGAACGTACGCCAATGTCTGGAGAGCGCAGCTGTCCAATAAGCGACTGCCGGGTGCTTCGCCTTAACCAGTCTGTCGAAATGCGCTCACGTGCGGCGAGCGCTCCGAAAGCCGCTGACAAATGAATTTCACTTCATTCTTTCAGAGAAGACGCACGATTTAAACCTAGGCGAGCGGCCTTGGCACACCCGTTGCTATAGGGCATCTCGTTCGCTTCAAGCGAATGGGGAAAACAATCCAAACAGGGAAGCAGCTCGACCGGAGGGTTTCATTGGGTGGACCGGGGGGAACCGCCCAAAGAGGGCCGGTCGAGCTGCATTTTCCCGGCAGACGAAGGGGATGCGGCAGAGGGATGGGTTAGCGTTTGCAATCGGTTTCGTTCGATGTCGAATCCGGGCCCTCTTGGTGGCAGCAGCAAGCAACCCCGTAACCGCCAGCAGGCGGGCAGGATAGCCCGTGATAGAGAAGAAGCGCCGCTGTTGGTGTTATAGAAATTATATAGGCAAGCGCCGCCACATCCCTCAGAACTGGATCTTCAATTGATATTGCTCGTGAAGTGCCAGCAGAGCTTCCGCATTTCCGATGGCGTCGTCCACTGGATGGTGTGTATGGCAGGTCCTTCGCAAGTGTTTGAAATTCTGCCAGGTATCGCGGACGATTCCTTTATATAAAGAACCTAAGTTACTTGATGAAAATCCAAACGGATTTGCACCCGTAAAATGGTGGAAATACCAATTGATGAACTGCCAATCGAATCCGTTGTTATCGGAAATAAATATGGGCCGTCCTGTGGAGTTTTCTCTAATCCATTCCGCAAATTTCCGCATGACGGATTCAGGTTCCGGAAAGCCCATGGCCTGCTCGCGAGTGATCCCACTCACCGCCAGTGCGTCGGGAATCCACTTCTCGGAAGTGGGCCGCAGCTCCCCATGGAACTTTTTCGAAAGGGACGGTTCCACCACAACAGCGCCGAAACTGATCATCGAATAATCTCCGGGAATCGGCCCGTCGGATTCAACATCCACCGTGATATAACTCATCGCGTAATCGATACTCGTATAAACATTTGAGGGATAGGCAATTCGCGTTGAACAGACCGGGAAACATCTTGTCTCAGGCTTTCCTGAATTCCCTGCTCCGTCCTTCCGTCTTATTTCCATAAGCCGTGAACCATCGCGCTTCTCCTCCTTGCGCAGTGGGCATTGCTTATTCAAATTAGCATTCTCGAATGAAACGCATCCTCCCCTTTTTCTGTGCCTTGGTCGCAGCGGGCACACTGGCCTTTGGCGACGACCAAACCCGCAACGTTCAGAGTGAGCTGAAGAACCAGGGATTCTATTACGGTGAAGTCGATGGCAAAAGCGGCCCGGAACTCTCCGCAGCGTTACGCCGTTACCAGATTCGCAATGGTCTGGAAGTCAGCGGTGATCTGAACAAGGAAACTCTGGCCGCGCTTGGACTCGGACCCGCAGCACCGCAGAAGCCTGCGGCAGAAGATCAGCCAGTACACCAGGTGAATCCTCCACCGGCGTCTCAGACAAAGCCACATGCGCCGGTCAATATTCGACGCGATGCCCCGCAGGCGGAAGATGGAGATCGCCCGGTTCAAGAAGAGCCGATGCGTCCGCCACGGGGAATGCGCAATCCTTCAGTGGTGCCGCCGCCCGCACCCCTTGATGAGCGAAATGCGGTTGACCAGGGCCCTCCCGCCGCCGGTTATGCGCGGACGTTTGCCGGCACTCCGTACGCTTCAGCGCCCCACGTGGTTCAGGAAAGCACCCTGCGGCGCGCCCAACAGGCTCTTACGGAAAAGGGGTTCTATCGTGATCCCATCGATGGCCAGGCCGGCCCCGCCACCGAGGAAGCAGTGCTTGCCTATCAACGCAATGTGCGGCTGCCTCTCACAGGCCGCCTCGATCTGCAAACGCTGTCCTCATTGCGCTTGCTTCCAGGCTCGGGTCGCGGAAATCCACCGCTCAAGCCGTTTAACGGCGCGGATGCAGGAGGTCCTGCAGGAGGTCCTGGACGTAATTCTTCGCGGCCTGTTTACCGTGGGGTCTGGGTGGAGTAGCGAGCTAGTGAGGCGTTGCTCGCACTCGCCCAGAATGAACGCTATCGGAAGCAGCTTTCTGAGCATCACTCTTTGGCTCACGGCGTGCGATTCGCGCAGCAGCGATACGAAGCGAACTCCGCTCGCAGGCGAGCAAAAGCCGCCAACGGCGGCGTCGGGGGGATTTCTCGGCCTCGCAGACGATAAATCCCAAAAGGTTGGACATGAGTTCCCGGAATCCGCGCTCGCCGACATGACCTCAATCACAGAAGTCCGATTGTCCACACCGGCAGAGTATGAGCGCGCTCGCGCAGAAGGCCGCATCAAAACTCAAGAGACGAGAGGTGGCTACGTCTATTACGCTATCGAGCAGACTCGGCACGCTCCGCTTCCAAATGGCACGTCTGCATACTTTACCGTCACTGAACGATTTAAAGCCAAGCTCGGGGATGATCGATAATCAAAATCAAACATCCACGATGCCTAGCCAGGGGCGGCCGCGAACCGCACTGGGCTCCACGGTCGCTGAGCTTGGGTTAGTTAGCTAACAAACTCCAAATCCACCGGTGCGGGAATGAAATTGCCCGCGTGAGCGCGCCGCAGGAATTCGCGAATCGCCGCCCGGCCGGTGTCGCCGTAATCGAGCGTATAATCGTTAACATACATGCCGATGAACTGGTCGGCCAGCGATTCATCCATTCCCCGCGCAAGCGGCATGGCGTGCGCGACCCCAGCATGTCGATGCTCCAGGCCATAGCGGATGCTGGCGTGAAGGATGGTGTTGATCTCTGATCTCTCCGGCGGCGGAATATCTTTACGGATCACGTTGCCGCCCAAGGGAAGTGGCAGACCCGTTTCGTTTTTCCACCATTCGCCGAGATCAAGTAACTTGGTAAAGCCTTCCCGCTCATAGGTGAGCTGGCCTTCGTGAATGATAAGCCCCACGGTCGCGCTGCCTTGGCTGACAAATTCGAAGATTTCATCGAAGGGCACCACCGCGGTCCGCGGCACTTCGCCCATGAAAAGCTGCAACGCGAGAAAGGCGCTCGTCATCTTGCCAGGCACCGCGATCTTGTGTCGGCGGAGCCAGGCGCGAATCGCCTCGTGATCCGACACGTCCGGCAGCGCGGTGTCGGAGCGCACGATGAGCATCGGCCCGTACCCATCGCCCATGCTCGCACCGCAGGGCAGCAGCGCGTACTTATCCAGCACGTATGCATAGGCGTGAATGGAGATCGCGGAGATGTGCAGTTCGCCCCGCATCGCCCGCTCGTTGAGCGTCTGGATATCCTGCAGGATGTGCTCGAACTGCCATTCTCCCGTACCGATTTTATGTTCGGCGAGCGCGTAAAACATAAACGCATCGTCCGGGTCGGGCGAATGACCAAGGGTCAGCACGGTAGACATAAAAGGCTAGGTGGCTTGCTCTTAATCGTAATCGTAATCCTAATCTTAATCGTCGCGCGGAGCGCGAAACGGAAAGGCGGCAGGTTACTTGTTTAAGATTAAGTTAAAGATAATGATTAGGATTAAGAGCTGTTACCGCCACCAATCCCACCGACCTTAGTAAGCAGCCTGAGCGCCCTTGATATCCCGCTTGCGGATCCAGGGCATCATCGAGCGGAGCTTGGCGCCCGTCTTCTCGATCGGGTGCGCTTCACCCTGCTTGAGCAGGCGATTGTACTGCTTGTAGCCGGTTTGATATTCCTTGATCCAACCTTTGGCGAATTTGCCGGACTGAATGTCTTTCAGCACCTGCTTCATCCGCTTCTTGGTTCCAGCGTCGATAATCTTCGGGCCGGTCGTGACGTCGCCCCACTTGGCCGTTTCGGAAATGGAGAAACGCATTCCGGCAATGCCCGCTTCGTTCATGAGATCGACGATGAGCTTCAGCTCGTGCAAGCACTCGAAGTACGCCATCTCGGGCGAATAACCGGCTTCAACCAGCGTCTCGAATCCGGCCATGACCAAAAATGAAGCGCCGCCACAAAGCACCGCCTGCTCACCGAAAAGATCCGTCTCGGTTTCTTCCTTGAAGCTGGTCTCCAGCACGCCAGCGCGCGTTCCGCCGATGCCCTTTGCCCAAGCCAGCGCGATCTTTTTCGCCTGCTTGCTCGGATTTTGATAAACCGCGATCAGCGCCGGCACGCCTTTGCCTTCGGTATACTGGCGGCGCACGATGTGGCCCGGGCCCTTCGGCGCGACGAGGATCACGTCCACGTTCTTTGGCGGTACGATCGTCTTGAAATGAATGGAGAAGCCGTGGCTGAAGAGCAGCGTCTTGCCTTTGGTAAGGTTCGGCTTGATGTCCCGCTCGTAAGCCGTCGGCTGCTTGGTGTCCGGGATCGCCACGAAAATGACATCCGCCAGGCGAACCGCTTCCCCCGTATCATAAACCTTGAAGCCTTTTTCCTCCGCCACTTGGCGCGATTTGCTGCCGGGATAGAGACCGATGATGACGTTAACGCCGGATTCCTTGAGATTGAGAGCGTGCGCGTGGCCTTGGGAACCAAAGCCGAGCACTGCACAGGTCTTGCCCTTGAGGGCTTTCAGGTCGGCGTCTTTATCGGTGTAGATTTTAGCGGGCATAAAAAGGGAGTGGGATGCTAGCGCGAAGTGCCGCCCTGTCAAAAACTTTGCTCCCTTAAACGATTCAGATGGTGTGGTCCGCCGCCGGTGGCAGACACGGCGAAAACTACTCCGCCTTGCGCGCCAGCGCGATCTTGCCCGTGCGCGTCAGATCACAAATCCCAAACGGCTCCATAAGGAAGATGAATTTGTTGATCTTACTCTCGTTGCCGGTGACTTCGATGGACACGTTCTTGTGCTGCACGTCGATGATCTTCGCCCGGAAGATGTCGCAGATCTGCATCACTTCCGCACGGGTCTGGGCATTCACGTTTACGCGCAGCAGCACCAGCTCGCGATCCACATATTCATCCTCACGGAAATCCTGGATTTCGATCACATCGATCAGCTTGTTGAGCTGCTTGGTCACCTGCTCGAGGACTGTATCATCGCCGCGCACGACGATGGTCATGCGCGAGGTCGAAGGATCAAGCGTCGGCCCGACATTGAGGGTATCAATGTTGAAGCCGCGTCCAGAGAACATGCCGGCGATGCGGGTGAGCACGCCGAACTTATTCTCGACCAGGACCGAGATAGTATGTCGCATACGATGATGTGAAAAGGGGCGGGAGCGTGGAGTCTGCGGCGGGCTGCGTCAAACGCAAAGTTCCAGGGAGTACAGGCATCCCGTCCGAGGGTTTTTCGTGGGCGGACGCCCATGCTGCGCTGCACCGCACTATGCTTTACGTTCGCGCCGGGCCGAAAGTGTCCAAACGACTTCCTTGATGCCGGTCTCAAGCCCAGTGAGCGCGTTTTCCAGCGCGCCGTCCTCGTGATCGCGTGCGGCCAGCGTCTTCTTCATCTGCTCGAGATCGTCATGCACGCGGTCACGGGCAGCGCGAAGAGCGGCATTCTGTTTTTGGAGATCGGCCAATTGCGCCTTCAGCTCGGTGTCTGCCTTCTTGGAACTTTTTCCGCCTTCCGTGTCAGCGCCTTTTTCTGAATTTGCTTCGGTTTTTGGCGCTTCTTTCGCCTCGCCCACAGCCGCGGCTTCCATGAGGAAAACTTTCGCTTTCTCTGCTTCCACCTCAGCCTGTGAGATCGCGAGTTGCTGGCGCACATCGGTGAGCTCGCCTTTGGCCCATTCGAGTTCCGCTTTCAAAGTGACGGCCTCCTCAGCGAGATGCTTTTGTTTGGCGAGCTCTTCCTGAGCAATCCGAAGGGCTTGCGACGGCGTATCGAGCTTTTTTTGCAGCACCTGCACTTCATCGCGAGAAAGCTCCAGGTCACGGCGCAATTTCTCCAAAGCCATGTCGTGCTGCTTACGGCCTGCAGTAAACGCCTGATTCGCCAGAACAAATTTCTCTCCCATCTCTCCCAGTTGCTTGCGCAATTCTTCCGCTTCGGCTGCCGCTGGTCCGGCTGTTTCCTGAGCAGTTGCCGCGGCGGTTTTGGCAGTTTCCAAATGCTTTTCAAGCTGCTCGATGCGCGCGCGAAAATTTCGCAGTTTTCGCCGCATGTGTTCCCATTCCCGGTCGCGCACTTCGCGCAACATGCGGCGAAGCCCCGGCGGCTCGACGAATTTTTCCTTATTTACGACGCTTTCGTGCGGGATCTCGATGGCCTCAAAGCAATGCGGGCATTCCGACGAGTGCCCGACAAATCGGCTCTCCACCATGATGGGGCCCTGGCAACGGGGACAGTCGAAAACAATATCAGGTAGGGCGGTGCTCGGCATCAACATGTTGGGGCTGCCCAGTGGGAGCACTCAACGTGCCAATCTTCAACAGCGTCTGCGATGCGAATTTGTCGCTTTTTAGACAGCTAGTTTTTCCCGCCGTTAGCGGGAGATCAGCGCGATGTAATCGAAGGAGAGGCCGTAGCTGCTGCTGGAGGCATTTTTCCCCGTCACGGTGAACTTGAAGGCTTTGTCACCGGTGGCGGCAGGCGTCCAGACTCCGAGGTCCACTTCGGTGAAAACTTCACCGGAGGCATACTCATCGACGACCGACCCTACGTTGGTGGGAGAGCCTTGCTGATCCATGCGCGAGATCGCGGTCTGGAAGGTGCCTTTGTTGTTCCACTTTTTGATGCCGATGCGCACGTCGTAGGTTCCGGCTGAAACACCGGGAACGTCGAACGTGACGAACTGGCCCGTCGCCGTTGAATCAAAGAAAGAGCCATTGCCGCCGCTAAATCGCACATCAGCTGATAAGCGATAAGTCACGCCAGCCGTCTGCGCAGCAACCGTGAGATTTTCCACTTCAAATTTGATTACCGTGGGCGTTCCGGTGACGGCGAGCACGGCCGGAGAATAAGTAAGATTGCCCGAGCCGTCATATGCGCGAATGCGGTAGGCATAGGTAGTGTTCGGGCTCGCCGTCGTATCGGTGTAAGTCGTCGTCGTGCCGCTGAGGCCGGTGGCCACAACGCTATAAACGCCGCCGGGCACATGGCGCTGCACTTCGATTCCCGTCTGATGCGTATCATTGTTCACCCAAGTCAGCGAAACCTGGTCGCCGAAGATAACGCTGGCGGCGAGGTTTGTGGGATTTTCAAGAAAACTGGAAGTGTTAGTCTGCGTGTTGCCGGCGATCGTCGTGGTATTGGGATCACCGCCGGGCTCGTAGCCGATGGAAATGGCGTCCTGACTTAAGCCGCTGTTCACCGGGCCGCGCAGGACATTGTTTTGCGCCGTGGAATTTGGACCGCCAAAGACGATGCCGTTACAAAAGTAACCTTCGATGAAGTTATTTTGCACAAGGTTGCTCTGGCCTACTTCGAGAGCATAACCATAGCGAGCGCCGGACCCCGCCGCCGGACGGCCAAGTAGAGTGTTATATTGCGTTGTCTCGCTCATCCCGGAGCCGATCGGCACGATGGAAAGGCCAAATGAATTGTAAAAAGGCGTGGCCCAATGACTGAAGTGATTATCCTCGACGAGGAAATTCGTGTAACCGGCGCCCTGCGTTTCGATGCCCATTCGATGCATGTTAACACCCGTATTTCTCGCCACGGTGCAGTTAGCAATCGGGCCGTTCAGGTGCACGCCTTCGTTTACGGTGTCGAAATAGTTATCCGTGAAAGTGCAGGACGAAAGGTTCCAGGCGATCAAACCAGTGTCGCCCATGATGTTTTTGAAGGTATTCCCGACAAAGTTGCAGCCCGTGCCGCCGGTCGGCATATAGATCGCCTCGTTATAGGGATACGTCGAATTGGTGATATTTTGGAACGTGCAGTTCTTGATCGTGAAGTTCGTCGGCGTGGAAGAGGTATTAATCACGATGCCGCCGTATTGAAAAGTAAGGCCCGTGAGCGTGACCCCGGTGTCCGGACTGTTCGGGCCTGCGCAAAATTTGTTGGTGGTTGCTTGACTCAGGATAGACCCCGTCTGCCCCGAGTACGTGCGGCTGCTCAGAAGCGTGAGAGTATTCGTGAGCTTGTAAGTACCGGTCGGAAAATAGACGGTATCGCCGGAGGCCGAGGCATTGATGGCATTTTGAATCGCCGTGGTGTCATCGGTGGTGCCGTTTCCGGTGGCACCGTAGGAAGTCACATTGACCGTGGCGGCATTCGCCTGCTGGGAGCTTGCGAGAAACGCGGCAACAAGCGACGAGAGCGCAGCGGAAAAGAGAGGAGTATGGCGGAGGGAAGCACGAACGCGGGTGTTCATGGAGAAGGGAGGGAGGAAGGGTTAAGGGGGTGAAGTGAGAGCGAAGGCCTCTCAGCGTCCACAGTGCCGCGGCTGCTCCTCCCGCGCAATAAGCGCGTTACGCACCACGTTGCGTGATGCATCTACAGATCCAGCAGCAGTCTTGCCGGGCTTTCAATGGATTCCTTCACCCGAATCAGGAAAGTGACCGCTTCCTTCCCATCGACCACGCGATGATCATAGCTCAACGCAAGGTACATCATGGGTCGAACTACGACCTGCCCATTCAAGGCCATGGGGCGTTCCTGAATTTTGTGCATGCCGAGGATGCCGCTTTGCGGCGGATTGAGGATCGGAGTGGAGAGCAGCGAGCCGTAGATGCCGCCATTCGAAATCGTGAAGACTCCGCCTTGGAGGTCTTCGATCTTGATCTTGTTTTCGCGAGCTTTGACCGCGTAGGCAGCGATGTCTTTTTCGATATCCGCGAACGATTTTTGATCGGCATCACGAATGACCGGCACCACCAGGCCTCGCTCCGTGCCGACGGCGACACCGATGTCAAAGTAATGGTTCTGGATCAAGTCATCACCATCAAGGCGGCTATTGATTGCAGGCACTGCTTTCAGCGCGCTGACGGCAGCCTTCACGAAAAACGACATGAAACCCAGCTTCACGCCGTGCTGCTTGGTGAAGCTCTCCTGCATCTGCGCGCGCAGAGCCATGGTGCCGCTCATGTCGCACTCGTTAAAAGTCGTGAGGATAGCCGCGGTCTGCTGCGCCATGACCAATTGCGCCGCGATCTTGCGGCGAATGGGCGACATGCGCTTGCGGGTGCTGCGGCCCTCGCGCTTTTCAGCGGGTTCCTCCGCGCGAGGCGAGGGCGCGGAGCTACCAGCGGCCGAGGCCACTGCTTCATGAAGAAGCGTGGCTTTGGCAGGCTCGACAGGAACAGCGGGCGCCGGGGCCGGGGCTGATTCACTGGCGGCAGATGATGGCGCGGACTCTTCGGCAGGAGCGGGCTCCTTTGCTGGCTCTTTCACAGGTTTGGCAGCCTTCGTTGCGGAAGATGCAGACGCTGGCTTTGCGGCAGCCGGCGCCGCGGGCGCTGCTTTGGCCTTTGCTTTGGGAGCCGCCGCGCCTTCTTCAATGCTGCCGACAACTTCGCCGATTTTCACTTCCTGGCCCGCGGGAACTTTGATGTGCAGGGTCCCGGCCCTTTCCGCGGTGAGTTCGGTGGAAACTTTGTCCGTCTCGAGAGTGAGGAGCACGTCGCCTGCGGCCACGGCTTCACCGTCTTGCTTGTGCCAGATCGAAAGAAGTCCACTGGTGATCGATTCGCCAACCGGCGGGATTTTGATGTCGAGGCTCATGGGCTAGTGCGAGAAAAACATGGTGGCTGGCGCAAGACAAGAGAGCTTCATCGCTGAGGAGCAACTCTCAACTCTCGATTCTCAACTCTCAACATCCAATGACGCGCGATTCCGCGCTGCAGCTGATTCGAATGCTTGACGCCAGCGGCTTCGCAGCGAACGCTCGAACCTCCCACCAGTAACGCCACGCGGTCTTTGGATGTTGAGAGTCGAGAGTTGAGAGTTGCTTTAAAAACCTTCGCATCGAAGTGCGTCTGCTAACCCAGCGTAAAGGCATCCTCTATCAGCAATTTCTGCTCGCGATCGTGGAGCGCTTTGGCCCCAACCGCCGGGCTGGCGCTGGCATTGCGGCCCGCGTACCAGATGAGCTTGGGCTCGAGGATGCGGCGCAGTTGCCATCCGATGTAGCTCCAGGCGCCCATGTTCTGCGACTCTTCCTGGCACCAGATGTAGGTTTTCGCGGAGGGGTAGCGGGCGATGGCCGCCCCGAGTTGCTCGAAGTCGAGCGGGTAGAGCTGCTCGACACGGATGAAGGCGGTGTCGGCGCGCTTCTTGGCATCACGATATTTCAGCAGATCATAGTAAACCTTGCCCGTGCAGAAGATGAGGCGTGTTACTTTATCCTTCGAGTCGAGAACGGGGGCTTCCAAAATTTCGTGGAACCGATCATTCGTGAAATCCTCCGCCTGTGAAACGCAGAGCTCATGGCGCAGGAGGCTCTTCGGCGTCATGAGTACGAGCGGCTTGCGAAAAGGCCGCTTCATCTGGCGGCGCAAGAGGTGGAAGTACTGCGCCGGCGTGGTGAGATTGCACACCTGCATATTGTCTTCCGCGCAAAGCTGGAGAAAGCGCTCCAGCCGCGCGCTGGAATGCTCCGGACCCTGGCCTTCATAGCCATGGGGCAAAAGTAACACGATGCCGCTGGGCCGCTGCCACTTGGATTCCGCGGAAGCGATGAATTGGTCGATGATTACTTGTGCGCCGTTGGCGAAGTCGCCGAATTGCGCCTCCCACAGCGAAAGCATCTGCGGAAAATTGAGCGAATAACCGTAGTCGAAGCCGAGCACCGCGTTTTCGCTGAGGAGCGAATTGTAAACGCAGAAGCTGGCCTGCTTCGGCGCCAGATTTTGCAGCGGTATATAGCGTTCCCGCGAATGTTCGTCGTAAAGCACCGAGTGGCGCTGGGAAAACGTGCCGCGGCGCGAATCCTGCCCGGATAGGCGAATCGGAATATTTTCGATGAGCAGTGAGCCGAAGGCAATCGCTTCCGCATAGGACCAGTCAAAAGCCCCTCCACTCTTCGCGACTTGGATGCGTTTCTCCAAAAAGAACTTCCGCAGTCGCGGGACGACGTGGAATGACTCCGGCACCGTAGTAAGCCCCTTGCAAATCTGGGCCAGCGTTTCCTTGGAAATCGCCGTATCCACGGGCGCATGCGTGTACGGTGGCTGAAAGACGGCGTTGGATTCCGCAAAACGATTGAGGCTCTTGCTGGCCTCCGCTCCTTTTACTTCCACAAAAGCCGCTTCGTAACGCTCATCGAATTCCTTCATCAGCTCCTGCGCATCATCGTCGCTGAGCACGCCGGCTTCGAGGAGGCGTTGCTTGTAAATGGCGCCCACCGAGGGATGAGACCCGATCTCGGCATAAAGTAACGGCTGCGTGAAGAGCGGTTCGTCGGTTTCATTGTGCCCGTGCCGGCGATAGCAATATATGTCCACGAAGACGTCGCTCTTGAATTGCTGGCGAAACTCGAAAGCGAGCTCCGCGCAAAAGCGGACCGCTTCGGGATCATCCCCATTCACGTGAAGCACCGGCGCTTCGATCATCTTCGCCACGTCGGTGCAGTATCGCGACGAGCGTGCATCCGCGGGCAGCGTCGTGAAGCCGATCTGATTGTTAACGACAATGTGCACGGTGCCGCCCGTGCGATAGCCGGGCAGCTTCGACATATTCAAAGTCTCCGCCACGATACCCTGGCCGGCGACCGAGGCATCGCCGTGGATCAGGACTGCCATGACCTTGGCCCGCTTGTCCGAATCCTGGCGCACGCGCTGGCGAGCGCGGGTCATTCCTTGAACTACCGGGTTCACCGCTTCGAGATGGCTGGGATTTCCCGAAAGGCGGATTTCCACTTCATAGCCATCGGCGAGTTGCCGGCGCGTGGTGTAGCCGAGGTGATACTTCACGTCACCATCGCCTGCCACGGTATCCGGCATGAAGTTTTCCGAAAACTCGGAGAACATCGTGGAAATGGATTTGCCGAGGAACTCGCGGATCACGCTGAGGCGGCCGCGATGAGCCATGCCCATGACAAGTTCCTCCACTTTGTGAGACGGACAGCTTTCCAAAAGAGCGTAAAGCGCGACGATGAGCGATTCGCCTCCCTCGATGGAAAACCGCTTCTGGCCCACAAAGCGCGTATGCAAGAAGTGCTCGAATGTTTCGACCGAAAGTACCTGGCGCAGCATGCGGCGGCGCGTGTCGGCTGTCTGCCCGTAATCCACCGCGCGCGATTCCAGTTGCTCACGCACCCAGTTGCGCACGCGCGTATTCTGGATGTGCATGAACTCGACGCCGATGGGGCCGCAGTAAATGCGCTCCAGCGACGAGATCATCTCGCGCAGCTTCATCTTCTTTCCACCAAGGTAAAATTTAGAGGAGACGACCAAGTCGAGGTCTTTGGCGTCAAAGCCCAACTCGCGGAGGCTCAGGAGCGGGTTTTCCGAGCGGCTTTTGGCCAGGGGATCGATCTGCGCGATGGTGTGGCCCAGCGTGCGGTAGGCATAAACGAGGCCGTCCACCCGCGTCTGGAGCGGGACTTCTCCGGAATCTGCACCATTCTTCTTGGTGCTGGCGACCGCCGCGCCGTTTTTCTGCGCCACGGAGCCGAGCTCGAATCCCTCGAAAAAAGCGCGCCAGGTGGAATCGACGGAAGAGGGATCTTTCCGCCAGCTCTCGTAGTTTTGGTCGATCAGATCGGCGTTGAACTGTGTCGCAAAGGAAAGGGACATGGAAAAGAGTATCGAAGTGGGATGGTAATCTAGACCCGGTAACGGTGGGGTGAAATGGAATTTGTTGCGGAGACGAAAGGAAAGAAGGAGCCCGAGCGATTGTCTGAAAGTTTCAGCGGGAAAGCTCCGTATCCCCTTTCATGAGATCGCACGCCCTCCTGATAGCACTTTTCATTCTGACAAGGGTGCTCCTTGCGGCGCCGAGTGATCCCATCACGCGGTTGAAATCCAAGGACTTACAAGAGCGGCGGAAGGCCGTGGACGACGTCCAGACGCTCGACAATCCCCGGATCCCTGAGGCCTGCCTTCCCTTATTGCACGATGAGGGTCTCTCCATCCGGCGTCAGGCTGCTCGGGCGATCGGCAGCCGCTTTTACGAGGTCCCAAAAGAGCGTGTGCCCCTCTTTGTGGCAGAGCTGCGGCGCTGCGCGGCGGATGGGCCCGAGGACGTGACGCTCATCGCAAATCGAGCCATCGGATTGCTGACTGGGAAGACGCGATCGGCGGCGTTTTCGGTGAGTCCGGACAAACGCTGGGTGCTCTACGAACAAAGGAGATTACCGATGATTGCTGACCGCCAACTCCATTCCCGACAGTTGCTTCAGCCATTGTACCCAGATGCAGAGATGGCCGACTACGACGACTTAGTCGACGGAGGGAATTTGGTCCCGTCGTGGGAGGAAACGCACCTTCTCAAATTGGAGGTTACCAATCAACCCGTGAACGAGCTGTTCAACCCTCATTGGCAGCCCAAGGGCCGGGCGTTGGAATTGCAACCGACCATTCAGCGCCGGTTCTATTCACCGATCGTTTTATGGAGAGCAAAGGACGGAAAGATTCGGACGTGGTCGGCATTTTCATTCAAATTTCTGCTGGGCGCGAAATTCCCTCATTGGGCCACGACCATCGACTTTGTACGCTGGCGTGGAATGAAGGCCATCTTGCGCGTTTATGACGTGGAGTCGGTGGGAAACGAGGAACCTTTTGATCCAAAGGGAATCTTCGTTTCAGTGGATGTCACGGACTGGACGACGGGGGTGGTGAATCATCCCTGATGACATTCCACGGAAACCTTGGTTATCGTGGCACCGTGAAAACGAACCTTGGCTTCGCCGTTTTGCTTTGCTTGGGAATGGTCTTCTGTGCCGCGCCGCCGCACGCGCAGTCCCAAGAATCGAAAAACGCCAACCCGAATGCGGGTGAGGGTCCGGGCCGTGACTTGACGCACGTCGAGCTCACCATCGATGGAGTGGCGCGTGAAGCTCTGGTCTATGCGCCGGCTTCCGCGAAAACAGCCGACACGCCGGTGGTGTTTGCCTTTCACGGGCATGGCGGGTCCGCGCTCAATGCAGCCCGCACTTTCGCCATGGATCGCAACTGGCCGGAAGCGATTTCCGTCTATATGCAGGGCCTGAATACGCCCGGACGCCTCGTGGATCCCAATGGCGAAAAGGCGGGCTGGCAGTCGCGGCCGGGAGATCAGGGCGACCGCGATTTCAAGTTTTTCGACGCGATGCTGGCGCGCCTGAAGCAGGACTACAAAGTGGATGCGCATCGCATTTACTCCACGGGCCATTCGAACGGCGGAGGATTCACCTATCTGCTGTGGGCGGAACGAGGCGAGGTGCTGGCGGCGGTGGCGCCCTGTGCCGCGATAGTACCGCTGAGGAGCGTGAGCAAACTCACACCCAAGCCCGCGATGCACATTGCGGGAAAGGAAGACGCTCTGGTGCAATTTGCGTGGCAAAGGCAAGCCATGGATTTTGTGAAGAAACTCAACGGTTGCGCCGAAGAGGGCACGCCGTGGGCGGAAGACTGCACCTTGTTTTCCTCAAAGACCGGGACGCCACTGGTGGAGTATATTCATTCCGGCGGGCACGTCGTGCCGCCGGAGGCGCCCAAGTTGATCGTGAAGTTCTTCCGCGAACACCCGGGAACGGCGGAGAGCGGCAAGTAAGCTGGTTACTTGATAGCAGCGAAATCATCGCCGCTGTTTCGCGGCGTGCGTGAAACGGCAGTCTCGGATCGAGGAATCGTCCCATTGCTCCTGAATACCTAATTTAGGGTATAGTCTCGTTCGCAATGATGCTTTAACGGTGATAAGAACCGCTCCGCTATATCGCTGCAGAAATCTGCTCCTGGGGCGCGAGAAATCCCCGACTCCATTCCCCATGATTATCTTCAATCGATTGGCACTCATCGGTGCGCTTCTGACGGCTCTCTGCCTTCACCAGGCATCGGCGTATCAAGTCATTGTTGATTTCAACACTTTTTCCCAGGGCTTTGGCGACGGGTCTCTTTTAAAAGCCGACGGTGTTTACAACATCCCGCAAAATAGCAATCTCACCACCGCGCAATGGCAGGCTTTGTACGCGGCCCTCGGCCCGGGATGGGTGGTGAGCGAAGATAATCCGGGGAGCAGTGCCAGCTACAACACCATCACGAACACGTTCGGCATCCATGTGGACGACGCCGTTTGCTATAACGAAACGGGCGCAACGCCTGGAGGAACGCTCCTCAGCGATGCGCAGATTTCCACGCAGGCGCCGACACACGGCGGGCACGTCGTGGCGCTTACGCGCGACTACAACACTACCTGGCCTGCTTGGCGTACCGAGACGGATCGGGCACTCAATAATTCGCTGGTTTCCGGTATCGTCATGGAGACCTCAAACCCCTACGCCAACCAGGCTTGCGACCTGCTCGTGAGCAAGGCGCTTTCGCTAAACAAGCGCGTCTACTTTCTCCTGCCGGGAAATAACACCTCCTACGCGCTTTCTTCGATTCAATACCTGCAATCAAAGGTCCCCACGCAAATGCAAGACCCGCGGGTTTTCATTCTGATTTACGATTACTCAAAAAATGCCGCCCACTGGTTTGGCGGCGTGAACACGCAGCAAGGCACGTTTTACCAGGCGAGGGCCATCGCTACGGGTGTTTGTTATCAGGCAGAAGGCCTGACGATTGCAAACTACCTTTCGGCAGCCGGTGGCAGCGCGAGGCAACTCGGCACGGACACGAGCTTGAGCAATTCGAATGGGATGATTCTCGATTCGAACAACGCCGGGGACTACATGACCTTTGTCGTGCCAAACATTTCGGCGGGAAATTATAACATCAAAGTCGGCGTCAAGAAGAACACCAGCCGGGGAATCTTCCAATTGGAGGTGGGCCGGGCGGACAACTTTAACGGAACGTTCTCCAATATCGGAGGCATTCAGGATGAATACGCCTCCACGATCGCATACTCGGAGCTCAATCTCGGCGCATGGGCTCCCGGAACCACGAGTGACAAATGGTTTCGCTTCCTGGTGACTGGCAAGAACAGCGCCAGCGGCGGCACAGCGTATAACGATTCAATCGCCGTCGATTACATCAAGCTAACGCCGCAGTAAGACAGCCATCCGTTCGGTGCGACAGATTGCTCGCGCGACGTTAGATTATCTAACCTCAACCCCGGATGGCTTGGATTCGAGGTATTTGACGACTGCTTCCGTCCGGCTGTGGACGTGCAGTTTTTCGTAAATGTGGCGGAGGTGCACGCACACCGTCTCCGTGGAAATGCCTAGTTGAGAAGCGATCTCCTTATTGGCCATGCCTTTTGACAAGGCTTCAAGCACTTCGCACTCTCGCGAGGATAATTCCGCCGCCGCTTTGTGCTTCGGAGCTTGTTGAAACGCCTGCACAACGCGACGCGCGATCTCACCGGTCATGGGAGCGCCTCCGCGACGCACTTCAGCGATCGCGTCGAGGATTTCTTCACGGCTGGAGCGTTTTAACAAATAACCACATGCTCCCGCCTTGAGGGCGTTGAAAATGCGATCGTGATCCTTGTAAACCGTGACTACGATCACCTGCAAATCCGGCAGGCGCTCCTTGAGCTTCGCCGTCCCCTCGATCCCGGATTCACCGGGTAACTGAAGATCCATGAGGACGACGTCGGGGCGCCGCTTCGGGATTTCCTGCACCGCCTCCTTCACCGTGGTGCAAGCACAAATGCATTTGTAATCGTCGGAGGCATCAATCCACTTTTGCAAGGTCTGCCGGACTGTTGCGTTATCTTCGACAATGGCCACGGTGGTTTTCGTCATAGGGGTACGGGAGGAGCGGGCAGGGGTGTGCGAAAAGTAACGACAGTGCCGGAATCGCACTGCGACTGAATCTCGCAGAAACCTAGCAGGTTGGCTAGTCGTTGTCGCATATTTTGCAGACCATTTCCGGCAGAGGACTTTGTGGAGTCAAAACCGCGCCCATCATCAGAGACGCGAATTTCCAGCACTTCACCCTCCAGTCTGAGACCAAAGGAGATGCGTCTGGCGTGCGCATGCTTTACCGCATTATGCACCGCTTCTTTCACCGCCAGAAAAAGGCTATGTCGAGTGTCCGAAGGCAACGGCGACTCGGGCAGGCTGGCCTGGATATCTACCCGGCAATCGAGACCGGCTCCCGCGGAATATTCTTCGACAAAGCTGCCGAGAAAGCTAGCGAGCGACGACAGCGTGTCCTTTTGCGGATCAACGGCCCAGACGATGGTATCCAGCGCGGTGACCAAAGATTGCGCTTTGTCGGCAATGACGGTGAAGTGAGAATCGATCTCGGCCTGTGTGGCTGGCGAACCCGCGGCGTCTGCAGCAAGCATGCCAATCTCCGTGAGGCTGGCGCCGAGGTCGTCGTGCAGGTCACGGGCAATGCGAATGCGCTCGCCTTCGCGGGCCGCTTCCAATTCCAGGCGAGCCATGCGCCGGCGGTGTTTCATACGCATCCAGAGCGCCACGATTCCGCCCGCGGCCGCGGCGATAAACAGCACGCTCAGAGCAATGAACCAGCCGCGTTGCCAGAAAAATGGCTCGATCACGATATCGAGCCAAGTAACACGCGGATTCCACTTCCCATCATTATTGCAGGCGCGCACCTGAAACCGGTAAGCGCCCGGTGGAAGAAAGCTATAGAGCGCCGTCCGTCTCGTGCCGGCTTCCACCCAGCCGCGATCCAAGCCTTCCATCCGGTAGGAAAAGCGCACCTTTTCCGGGGCGGTCAGGCTGGTCGCCGTGTATTCAAACTCCAACAAATGCATCCCGGCGGGAAGGACGAGCTTCTCCGCCGGAGCGATGGACGTTACTTGAAGAGGGGCCGCGGCCGCGTCTTCCTTTCCCCAGCGCTGATGATCGGTTCGCACCGCTTCGAGGAGAACAGTCGGAGCAATGTCGTTGGGCACAATTTGTTCGGGATGGCAGTAGGCCGCGCCCTGGGCGGTGAGAAACCACAGAGCGCCGTCGTGCGCCCGCAAACAGGCGGGTGAACAGCGACCCTGAAAGACGCGTGTCGGCAAACCGTCATAGTGGTCCATGACCAGGCAATCCAGGGAAGCGCTTGCCCCACTGTCCACCTCATTGAAGGAAGACAGCGGTACGCGGCAAAGCCCATTTTGCGTGCCTAGCCAAAGATAACCTCGAGCATCATCAAGTAACTGAACAATATGATGATCCGGCAAACCCTGAGCCATGGAGTAGTGAGTGAAGCGCCCCTTTCGCAGCCGGCTCAACCCGTTGAAACCGCCGATCCATAGCGACCCATCTTTTCCCGGGATAAAAGTGTAAACCGAATCCGACTCCAAACCCTCTTTCGCGCCAAAAGTCACAAACCGCTCTCCATCGAGGCGCGCCATGCCGCCGCGATACAATCCCACCCAGAGATGCCCTTCTGCGTCTTCCACGATCGCGTGAGTCGCTGCAGATGCTAGGCCTTCGGCGCGGCCCCAATTCTTCCACGCGCCATCCTCCCAGCTCTGCAAACCATAGTTGGAGCCCATCCACCAAACGCCGCGCCGATCCTGATAAAGCGCGGAGCAGTATCCGGCGTCTTTAGGCCAGGGCAGTTGCTTGATAAATGCACCGTTTTCAAACCGATAGACGCCGTCCTGGTTGGCCGCTACCCAGACGACCCCATCTCGGCCCCGGGTGAGCGCTTGCGCCCATCCCGCGCCGCCGGTGAAGTGCGGCAGCGTAAACTCGGTCTGCACGCCGTCTTTCCAGCGCACGGGCCCTTTGAATTCAGGACCAAACCAGATGGCCCCCTCATCGTCTTCCGCGATGCTCCAGAGCGACGCAGAGTGCAGGAAATTGCTCACTTTCACCGTGTTGAAGCGGCGAATCCGCAGGCGGGCGATGCCCACGCGATAGATGCTCAGCCAGACGTTGCCTTCCTGATCGATGCAGCCGGCCGAAGGATCGGCGGGGATGCCGTCGTCCGGCCCGTATCGAGTCACATCACCCGTCTTGGTGATGTGCCAGCATCCGGAACCCGACGGAGCGATCCATAAGCCGCCCACGGCATCCGCGAGATGCACGCTGGCGAGCCCGATGGCGGTCTCGTTTTCACCTGCCTGGAACCAGCGTTCTCCCTGCCAGCACCAAATCTGGCGTTCAGTGAAAGCCCAGCAGGCTAGTTCGGAAGAGGGAGCGATCCCAGCGATGGAGAAACTCGGCGTTGGGCTGGGCAAGGATGTGAGCTTTCCCTCTTTCCAGACATAGATTCCGTGCGACGTGCCAATCCAGCCGTTGCCTGCGGAGTCACCGGCAATGCAAGTCGCGCCGATGATTTTTTCAAGCCGCCCTTTCGCGTTACTTGAGTCGATCTCCGCGAAGTGATCGGCATCGACCTGGCAGAGCAAACACCAATGCCCCTCGTGCTTCACAAACTCCGCGAGCGGCAAACCCGAAATGTGCATGGTGCCGATGGAGACAAAATGTTCGTTTTCGCCCTTGAAGATTCCTCCGCGGTTACCGATCGCGATGATATTTCCGTCGATTTCGAAGACTCGGCTGATCTCTTCGGCGTTGGGTTCAGGAGGCCGCCAGAGTCGAAATTCCCGTCCGCTCCAGCGCCACAGCGCACCCGAGCCACCGGCCAGCCAGAGCGATCGATCCCGCGTGGAAAAAACACGGAAGGGACCCATCATGCGCCCCAAGGACGCATTCTCTTTCCAGCCATTTTGCCGCAAATCCACAAACTGATCCACCTGCATCGTGACGAAGCGCACCCCGTCAAAACGGGCCACCGCTTCGTCCGTCGCCATCCACAAGTATCCATCGGCACTTTGCGCCATGGAATTGATGTTATTCTGCGGAACTCCGTCGTCCGAACGCCAGAGGTCGATGGCGTAATCCGCGGCCTCTCCGGCATGCACTCCGCCGAAAAATAAGGCGAGCGCCAGCCAGCAAGAGCGGAGGATTTTGCGGGAGAGGGCGGGCATGGGGGGAAGGGGAGGCAAGTCTTACAGTACGAGGACCGGCGCCGAAAGAAAGGCGGCACCCAAGGCGAACGCGCGATGCAGCCCCACGGCCGCCCTTGGGAACTTTCTTGCAACTTTTTCCTTTCCAGATTGATTCAACATTTTCGGCACTGACCCATCGCAGCCATGCTCCGCTCTCTTTCTATTGTGTCTCTTCTTGCCGGCTTGTTGCCGCTGATCAGCCAAGCACAAACACCGGCTCCCGCTTCCACTCCTGCGCCTGCCGCTACCGCGCCGGCGACTCCTGCACCTTCGGGGGAACTAGCCAAGGCGACCCCGGCGGCGGCCCCCGCTTCAGGCGCTGCTGCGGCGGCGGCAGCCGGCCCGAAGATTACCTACAGTTCGTGCCACGTCGAAGGGCAGTACATTGCCATGACCTTTGATGACGGGCCGCATCCGCAAAACACGCCGCGCCTGCTCGACATGCTCAAGCAACGCAATATCAAGGCGACCTTTTTCCTCGTGGGCGAATGCGTGGCGCAGTATCCGCAGATCGTGAAACGGATCGTCGCGGAAGGCCACGAGATCGGGAATCATTCCTGGTCGCATCCGCAGCTTTCCAAAATGACGGACGCGGCGGTGAAGGATCAGTTGCAAAAGACGCATGACGCCATCGTCAGCGCGTGCGGCGTCGTGCCGAAGCTGATGCGGCCGCCCTATGGTGCCTTCACGCAGCGGCAGCAGCGGTGGTGCAACGGCGAGTGGGGCTATAAAATCATCCTCTGGGATGTCGATCCGCTCGACTGGAAGGTGCGCAACTCTGAGCACGTGGAAAGCGAGATTTTGAAACAGACCGTCGCCGGTTCGATCATCCTTTCCCACGACATTCACAAGACCACCGTGGATGCCATGCCGGCCACGCTCGATGCTCTGGCGGCCAAGGGGTATAAGTTTGTCACCGTGCCGGAGCTGCTGGCGATGGATAAGCCGAAGGAGCCGAAACCGGCGAAGGGGAAAGGTGCGGAAGGTGAGTCGAAAGAGGCACCCGCGAAGACTGCGGAGAAAACTGCGCCGGCGGCGGAGCCAGCTCCCGCGAAAAAGTAACGCGTCGGGTGTTTCGCTGGTTGGTTCACCGGCGTTACTTGTGCATCCCATGCACATTGGTTCGCTGGGGGCAGCGAGCCCCACCCGAGCTGGCGCGAAATCGATACTCTTACGCCGCCCAGCTCACAGAGCTGGGCTACAGCAGCACTAGTGAAGCAACCGCTTTGGAGAGATCGAATGTTAACTGTCTGGTGGTCAAAGCGGATTTTGCCGGAACAGTTATTTTCCAGGATCGGCGCAGTAAGCCGGGTCTGTGACCCGGCTGGCGCAGCATGCCGCCGCCTCACCGCCACGGAGTATCAGGCAGTAGCAGTGGCAACCGAATCCGCCGTCGGAACCGCCGGCTTTTCCTCATCGCGGAAGCTGCGCCACATGCGGAGCGGCAAATTGCCGAGACCGATGAAGACGAGCTGGCTCGCGACAAATCCGCCGAGCCAGATGGCTTCACCGCTGGTGAATCCATAGGAGTGAAGCCCGATCCCGAGCATATTCACTCCGAACCACGACCAGCTCGTGACGATGTTCCCGCCCACAGCAAGGCAAATCAGGCCGCGTTCACGCACAAGGCCGCCCCACCGCGCGTGGAGGATGAGGGCATTCCAAAGCACGATGATGAGCGCGCCGTTTTCTTTCGGATCCCATCCCCAGAAGCGGCCCCATGATTGGTCGGCCCAGATACCGCCGAGGACTGTTCCGACAAAGGAAAAGAGCGTGGCGAAACAGACGATGCCGTAAACCATTTTGGGAAGCGCTTTGCCCAGCTCGAGTGACTCGCCCTTTTTCACCATCGCCTTGGCCGCCACAGCACCAGCCGTTGCCCCCACGACTCCGCCAGCCACAAGCCCCGCGCCCATGGCAGCTGTGGTCAATTGCCGGGCGCTCAATGATTTTTTCAGGTTCGGCGTAAAGAGACCGAGCACGATATAAAGTAACGCCAGGAATCCGGCGACAAAAGTGGAAGCATAACCAAGTGTCACGACCACGACGTGCGTGGCCAGCCAGATATTGGTGTCGAGCACGGCGCGCATCATCTCCATGGTGTCACCGCTTAGGCTCAAATGGTGGGCGATGATTAAGGTAACAAAACCCAACACGGAGGAAATCACCAGGCCGATCCCATTCCGCCAGACCATCTCAAGGACGAGGCCCAGGATGACCGCACCGAAGCCGATAAAAATGGCCGAGGAATATAGATTAGTCACGGGCGGGCGGCCTTCCAGGAACATCCGGAAAAGCAATCCGCTGGTGTGTGCGCAGAGACCGACTACCACCAACCCAACCGCCGCTTTCCGCGCCCAATCGAAACTCTCGGGACTCAACCAGAAAAGCAGCACGAGAATAAAAGCGCACAGATACGGCGGCATCGCCTGGATGAATGGCGCGTAAAAATTGAAGAACTGCTCGTGTGACGCCTTTTTCAGCTCTGGCGTGAATTTATCCTCCAGTGAACTGCGATAGCCGGCCACCGCCTGGTTGAACTCCGAGACCCTCCCGCCGCGATAGGCTCCCGCCATGCGCGCGTAAGCAAGTAACGCAAAGGGCGTATGCTCGCCACGCACGGCATCCATGAGCACTGCATCGGTGCGCTGCCACTCTTCGCGAGAATTTTCCGGATGCGCGGGCGGGATGAGCATGGGCGGGCCGGACTTGGCCATCGCGTCGAAACGCTCGAGATCCGTGAGCAGGCGGTCCGCAGCATCGCGATCATAGGTTTGGTTGGCTTTTTGGGCTCGCACTGCGGCGACCCCCGCCTCGATATTATTGAGAAACGCGTCCAGCTCCTTCGGCCAGTCGCGGGCATTTTGCGGCTCCAGCGTATTCTCCAACTGCATGTAGATCCCGACGGCGTTGTAGAGTTTTGCCACCGCTTGATCAAACGGAGTCCGCTTGGAAGCGTCGATGGGCTTCACCCGGCGCCATTCTTCCTCGAGCGTCTCCAGTTTTCCCTTGATTTGGTTGAAGGTAAAATGTTTTCCGTCGAGCTGCTTTTCGTCGTCGGCATTCATCGGCAAACCGAGGAGGCCTTTGCAGTCAGGGTTATCGATGCGGAAGATGGGGCGCGTATCCGCCGCATCCGGATTCATCATCACTTCCGCGAGCCAGGCAGCGCCGGGCATCATTTTCGGACCCTTCCACCAGGGTTTCCACGGTTCGAGATTGGCTTCCTGTTTTCCCCGGATTTGGAGCAGAGAATTTCGCGCCAGGGAATCGAGCGGCTGGATGCGGCCATTCGAAAGCACGGGCAGACTGCCAAACTCGACGGCATCGAATTGGGCCGGATCACTCTTCGGCAGCTTGAGTGCGCCTAAAATGGAAAAGGCAAAAATGGCGGGAATGATCAGGTGAAGCCACTTTTTCATGACAAGTAACGTGTTTATTGCTTGGCCGAGGCCACGGCGTGCTCTGGTGCACGACCGGCTTTTTTCTTTGGCTTTTCCGGAACCGGCGCGGGGGTGCGCCGCTTCGCTACGAAGGCCACGAGATGAAAGAGAAACTGGTAAATCATTCCCAGCGCCACGAGCCCGCAGCCGAAATAGGGCGTGAGCCAGCTTGGATTGCGCACCACCTGCAGCGTGCTCCGCTGCTGGCTCGCATCTACCTCCGCGGGCGACATCTGGTATTGGTAAAAGGTCAGCCCCGCATAGCGCAGCGGATTGTTCATATAAATATCCACCTCGCGATGTTCTCCCGTCTGGTCGTTATCCACCCGCACACGGCTTTGGAAATTTTTGGGAATATCCGTCCCCCGATAGATATCGTGGGTCATCTTCAGGAGGGTGATGGAAAAGGGATGATAGTAACGCTCGAAACGCAGAGCGACACGATACGCTTTATCGCCAATGGCAAACTCCTGCGAATCCAGCAGCGGCGAGAGGACAATGTCACCAAGGCTTTGGCCTTGGTTAACTACTTCCACGATGGCCGCCGGCAAGTTACGGTCGTCCATCGATTTCACTTCCGCCAATGGCTCAAGGACCAGGTCTTTTCCGGCTCCCGCATTGGTCGCCCTGGGCACCGATTCCTCCGTAATCACTTCGCCCTTTTCCACGCGCTGCGCGGCATAGCGCATCGATGGCGCCATCGGCATCATTGGACCCATGTTTTTGAACTTATCGAGCATTTGTTCACGAAAACGCTTCTTCAATTCCGCGCAGAGTTTCAGCGCCTGATCATTTTGCGGCGCGATCCGCTTCGCCGCAGCCACGATGTCATTGGTATCCTTTTCACCAATCGCTTTCAACGCTTCGCGCCAGACCTGCGTGCGGCCCTCCGTCTCCAGCGAGCGTTCCGCTTGCGCAACCAAGGCCTCGGGACTCGAATACTCGCCTTCCAGAGTCGCCAGCGCTGTAGCCAGCCGCTGGCCCATTTCGATCACGTTCTTCCGCGTCAGAATCTCCGCGTTGATATAGAAATGCTTGATCCGCACGACGAAGGGCAAGTCGTCGTGGCGCAGCTCCTGGCTCCGCGCGATCAAGGGCTGCGAAAACGAGATCACGCGATCCTGGCCATTACCGGCGTCGGCGGAAAGGATGAGCTCGGTGTCCTTGTGATCTTCCGAATAATTCTGCGTTTGCCCTTCGCGCAGGCTGATCAGGCTTTCCTGCGACAACATGTCCGTGGCAAGCTGGCCGGCAAGTAACAGAATAACGCCGAAATGGGTGAGATGGATTCCCACCTTTTTCCAGCCCCAGGTAAAGCGATTGATATGCGACGCAAAGAGGTTGAGCAACAAGAGCGTACCTATCAAGTAACCTCCAGGAAACACCGGCACTTTCAGCGCCGAGCCATGCGGCCCCCACCAAACCGCCCACCCTTTGAACCAGCGCGCCTGCACCTCGTACAGGCCTTCATCCACCTGTGCGATCGTGCCCAAAAAGACGAGCACGATGCCTACGGACAGACAGAACACCGTCAGACGGAGCGACGTGAGAAATTTCCAAAGGGTGCGGCTGTTCATGACGATAACAAAAAATCAGGACCGCTGCGCATGTTCACCCGAGGCGGACGAATCCGGCCCCGCTTGCTCCATGTGCACCGACTTAAGAAACTCGAGAAACGCCGGCTTTTGCGCGGCGACCACCGCTTCATCCCCCGAGAGCTTGTAAAACCAACTGGCATTCGACGTCTGCGCAATCGCCGTGATAATCTTGGTGGGCTTGCCTCCACTGGTGCCGCTGATTTCGAAAAGCTTTCCTTTACCGCCCGCAATCTCCACCTCCGAGAGCGCCTTCATGGCATCCTCTTCCGAGAGCGGCGTCGCACCCACCTGTTCCCGCCACATATTGACAATCAAGGCCTCTTTCCCCGCGAGATTGGGCAGCGGCGTGATATTCACCGTGGCCTCGCCCCCGTCACCTTTGATCTGAAAGCTGGCCACGCTCATTTGACCCGGCCCGGACTCGGTCCATCCCGTGGGCAACTTCCAGGTGAAATGCGGACGCGGACGCGCAGCAGGTTCCGGCTCGGAATCGCCCTTATCCACCGGTTCAAAAGGTTTGTCCCGCGGCTGCAAAGCCACGCGCACCTCCTGACGATGGCATCCCATCACCACCAGCGAGGCGGCCATTGCCAGGATATAAAACGGCTTGAAATTCATGAAAACGGATCGCCCGGAACAAAGCCCGGCGGGCGAGAGGTGGGATGAGAAACGTCGCCCTTACAAGCTCAATCCGCCAGCAGAATCATCGCTTAGCCCCATCGAACGCCCTGGTCTCACCCGGCACCGTTTCCGCGCGCCATTGGACGTTCGAAGTCGAGCGTTGAAATCTGAGAGTTTCTGTCCCACCCACAACCGCCTTGCCACCACCCCCTCGAATCAGCGATTCAAAGGGACTGCCATGATTCGCAAACCTCGCAAAACCGTCGGCTTGATTGGGCTCGGCATCATTGGTTCTCGGGCTGCCGCCGGGCTCCGCGCCGCTGGATTTCAGACTTTTGTCTGGAATCGCACTCCCCAGCCGGCTCCCAATTTTCTCGCTTCACCCGCTGATGTCGCCGCTGCCGCTGAGATCATCCAAATCTTTGTCGCCGATGCGCAGGCGCTCTTCGACGTGCTCGAAGCCATGCGCGAAAAGCTCACCGCGAAGCATCTCATCATCGCCAGCGGCACCTTCGGACCCGAGGCCACGGTGGAAGCTTCCAAATTTGTCCAGGAAACCGGCGCGCACTTTCTCGATGCCCCCTTTACCGGCAGCAAGGCCGCCGCGGAAAAGCATCAGCTCGTCTATTACATCGGCGGGGACGACGCCAGTTTCCTGCGCGCCAAGCCGGTCCTGGAGGCCAACGCCAAAGCCATCGTGCGCATCGGCACGGTGGGTGACGCCGCTATCATCAAAGTCGTGACTAATATGATCGCCGCGGTGAGCATCCAGGCGCTGGCCGAGGCGCTGGCCATCGTGCGCAAAGCGGGCTTGCCGGAAGAAGTGCTGGGCTATGCGCTCGAACACAATGCCTGCAAGAGCGGCACGATGGATCTCAAGCTGCCCAAGATGCTTTCCGGGGACTACGAGCCGCACTTTTCGCTCAAGCACATGTTTAAAGATGTGCAGCTCGGCATCCAGATGGCCAATGCCCTGGAAATCGACGTCCCGGCAACTTCGGTGACCGCCGGGGTGATGTTTGGCGGCATCAAACACGGCTGGGCGGACCTCGATTTTGCCTCTACGTTTAAGATTTACGAAGACTTGCGCGGGCGGCATCCGGCGATCGAAGCGCCGCCGGCGGAGCATGCGGAATTTCATCCGGCGGCAGGGAGTGGAGATGTGGCGGACACTGACGCAGAATCGAAGGCAGGAGCGGAAGAGACCGGCGCAACGAAAAAGGAGGACGATCCCCAAACCGGGAAGTCTTCCAAAGCAAGGATCACCCCGCCAAAAGAGGCGGTCGCTCCGGCAGCGGAAGAATCAAAAGAACCTTCGCAAGCTCCCAAAGAAGAGGGCAAAGCGGAAAAAGAGGGCGATGGAGCAAAGACGAAAACACCTTCCCCGACCGTGGAGAACGAAAAGCCGTCTCCGCCTGAGTCGGCGAAGGAAACCGAGGGGGAAAAGAAAGATACGGCATCCGAGGTGGCCAAGGACTCGCCCGGCGGCGGCGGTGAATCTTCCATTTCACCAAAGCCCGAAGTCGAAAAGCCGGGAGCGCCGCATTCTCCGCCGGGCGCATCAGAACCCCCTCCGCCCGTTCCAGGTGCAGAGTCCGACGGCTCTGCCGGCAAATCCTAGATGCCCACGGCCGCCGACTATCTCGCGTTCCGGCAGCAGGGCGGGATCGCCGATCTGTCCGCACGCACGAAGCTTCGCCTCACTGGGGCGGATCGCGTGCGTTACTTGAACGGACAAGCCACCGCGAACATCACGCGCATTACACCGGACAAAGCCATGCCGGGGTGTATCACCACGGCGAAGGGCAAGCTTTGCGGAGAGGTAATGATCACGGCTACACCGGACTCCCTGCTCATCGACGCTGAGCCCGAGCTGCGCGAATCGCTCATGGCGCGCCTCGAACGTTATATCATTTCCGATGATGCTGTTCTTGAAGAAGTGACAGAGGCGTGGTCGCTGATTCATCTCCTCCCGGCCGAAAATCAATCGGTTGATTCCACGCAGCCTGCGGATATCGCTCGTTATTTTCCGCATGTTTCGCGGCGATTCGGACCACTTGGTTTGGATTTCTTTGTTCCTGCGTCCGAGGCAGAAGGTGTGATTCACCAACTCGCTGCGGAAAATGCCAAGCCAGTCCTCCTTTCTGCCGAACTCCTCGATTCCCTCCGCATCGAACATGGCATCCCGCGCTGGGGCCGCGAACTCGATGAAAACACGCTCCCGCCAGAAGCCGGCCTGGATCGCACGCATATCGACTATCAAAAAGGGTGTTATATCGGGCAGGAAGTCATTTCACGTCTGAAAAGTGTCGGGCATGTCAATCGCCAGCTCGCCGGCTTCACGGTTGCGGCTACTTCTCCCGGTGACGCGGAGGTTCCCCTTGCAGCGGGAATGCGCATCGCAGCGTCCGCCGACTCCAACAAGGAAGCCGGCATCCTCACCAGCGCTGCCTATAGCTTCGCCCTTTCGAAATCAATCGCACTTGGCTATCTCAAGCGCGGTGTTCCGCAGGAAGGTCTCGTGGCGTATCCGCTCAACGCGGAATCATCGGGAATTCCTGTTTTTGTTCACCAGCTTCCTTTCGTTAGCTAAAACAGAACGTGCACTAGCACGCAAAATGGTAGGGGCGGAATTCCGCGCCGTCTCTGCCATCCAACAAACACGTCAGCGCTTTTTTGTCTTTGTTGTTACAAAGGGATGGAAGCACGGGCGCCTGGTGGGGCCGATCTTAGTTTTTGTGCTTCGTTTGTGCGGCGCTTCAAAAAGGCGAAAGCTAAATCAAGTAACGATCACGCTCGCTTCACAGCTTCCTTTCATCCCCGCCCTGCTCCTCATTCCCGGCACGATCAATCGCTTTCGCGACCACCTTCCCATCCGCGGGAACATCCATCACGATTTCCCAATCCGCCACTCCCTCCTGCTGCGTAATGATCTGGGCATTGCGGCCATTGACCTTCACCACAGCGATTTCCCCGTTGTCCGTCGCAAGGCCGCGCAGGCGCAGTTTCTCTCCCTCACGATGCAGCCTGGTGATCATCGTTGCCGGAGGCAGGTCATCCACCGGATCAAGTAACTCCGGAAACGGCGCTTCCTTCACTTCCGCGGCACGCACGTCCCGTCCCGTCCAGTTATCGATGGTGTGAAATCCTTCCCGCATGGCCTCGGGAAATTTAACGCTCACCACCTGCGTCATCATTCCAGGATTGGGCATATCGTGAAAATAATAGCTCACCGGGTTCTGCAGCTTTTCATTGCGCGGACCGCCCCCGAGATCCACCACTTTGCCCTCATGCGACTGGCTGTTGGTGATGGTTAACCCTCGGAAATGGCCGCTCACGCCGGCGTGCGGCGCCGTGCAGGTGAGCTGGATCAGCGGATCGCGCCCCACCTTGCAATTGGCCAGCCGCAGTCGGTCGTACGTGAAATCGCCGTTTTGAATGCTTTCATCGTCATGACCGCGATTCACCGGCTCTGAAATCACATGATCCATATCCACATCGCGATAGACATGTGAATCATAGTCAGGCGCGTAGACGCCGTAGATTCCATTCTGAATCTTCAATCCTTCCACCAGCAAATACGCCAGATTTGGGCGGAAGGCATAGTGAATGTCCCACGTCCGCAAATTGCGCACGATGAACGGATGCTGCCGGTCGCCGTGCACGGAGTCTTTTTGTTCGTCCCCGAAATTAAAGCTATACAGGCCTTCGTTGTGCGATTCGTTATCTTCGAAGCGCAGAAACGGCAGGGTCCGCACATCCTGCTCCGACACCGTTCCATCCGGCCCGCGCAAGCGGAGCACGGGATTGAAATTGGACGTCTTCGTTAACTCGAAGTGATAACCATAGCGGTCGTTTTCGCATGCCACATTGCGGATGAAAGTATTTCGTCCATTGGCCCACCAAAAGCCCGCCCCGTCATTTTGATCAAAGGGCAGAATCTGCTTTGGCAGCGGCTTGGCCTTGAAGGCCTGCACCGCCAGGTTCCGGTCGAAGACATTCCATTGCTCCGTGGCGTCTTCCAAAAAGTAACCATGCCCGCGCGATTGATAACCGACGCAATCGCGCACCAGCAAATGATCCGTCCCGTGAATGGTCACCCAACGATTGTGCGAATCCCACACACTGGCGCCCAGGACTCCGCTCCCGCGCATCGTGTCCCGCACGAGATGAAAATGGATGGCATACTTTCCGAGGACACCCTCTTTACCGAGGTGCCGAAACTCCGCGTAACTGATGCCGCCGGACGATTCGCGATGATACATGGTATGTCCGCGCACGCCTGCCGGATCGGCAGACTCCACGACGACGTTGCGCGATAAATTGGCCACCTCGCATCGCAGAATACCTTCCCCGGTGTGCTTTTTCTCAAGGGGACGATCCAGTGCCAGCGTCGAGCCGTCGATGGAGGCCACGGTCCGCTCCTCCGTGCTCACCGGCGTGGCATTGCGGCGATCTTGGCGGAACGTCGTCCCCTCCGGCTCGGTGTCATCCGCGGCCGTGATGATGATGTGGTCTCCCGCATGCCAGCCGGTTACCGGCTCTGCGAGCCGGATTTCACGGTCCCCGGGCTTGGCCGTCGCCCCAATCTTCACCCAGGTGCGGTTCATGGGCGCGCCATGCACATCCCAGCGACCTCCACACACCACGATGGCTGGCAGCGTTTGCGCATCGGTTCCTTCAAAATAGTGGAGCCGAACGGTCGCTGTGATTCCCTCTGGAATGGGCGATTCCGCGGTGCCGATTTCCAGCGACGGTTGAGGACCATCCGCTGCCGGAGCGGGCGCATCGTCGTGACAATCAAAACCATCCTCGGTCATCGTTTCCCCGGGTTCGACCTTGATCAACCCCACCTCCAGGCAGGTGTTTTTAGACCGCGAAAACTCCAGCGCACCAGCGACGTGCAGCATCCTCAGGGGTTCCTTGGAATCCAGGTCATAGACCACCTTGTGCCCCGCTCGTACCTGCACGAAATCCCCGGCCTTCGGGACTTTCCCGTTCTCCCAGGTTTGCGGGTCGGACCAGGCCCCATTGCGCGCCGTCCGGGCGGTGAACGTCACCGGGTCCGCTCCCCAGGCGCTGATCGTGAGTGACAGCAGCAAAATCGAAGAAAAGAGGAGGTTCTTCATACAAAAGAAAGAAAGGGTGGGGAGAAAGGATTCGGATTTAACCCTTCTCAAAATCCAATCCCGAGCCGTGCTTCACCTTAGCCTCATCTCCCGAAAACCCTTCGAAGAAGAAGCCAGAGTTGAGGAATGGCAGTTTTTTGTTACAAGGATGCAATCCTTTCTCATTTCCACCTCCGATACACATCCCGACATGCCCTCCATCCCGCGATTCCCGCTGAGGAGCCACAGCCCCGTTGCTTCGGCGCTGCTCCTCTCGATCTCCTTTCTTTCCCTGAAAGCTCCGGCGGTGGAGAATTCCGGACCGGTCTCCCTGTTACTTTATCACGGGGCTAGAAACCGAACCGGGGATGCCGTCCCGGGTAATCCGCTCGCATCGTTTGCCACCTTTGGGATTCCTTCCATCAATGATTCCGGCCAGGTAGCATTCACGGCGGGGATTCGCACCGGCGAAACGTTCAGCACCATCGTTTTTGCAAACGGAGGAGTCGTAGCACAAAAAGGGAATGCTGCGCCGGGCACTCAGACCACTTTCCAATCTTTTAAAGATCCCGCGCTTAACAACGCGGGAGACGTAGCTTTTCTCGCTACTCTGGACGGCAAACCGCCGAAAGTGGGGCTCTTCACTAGTCTCAATACAAACACTCAACCTGAAATCGTGCAGGCGCCGCTGGCGAAAGGGCTGAGCCTGGTCGTTCTGGAAGGAACGGCGCTTACTGAATTGCCCGGAGTTAGCATTGATTCGATCAGCGCCTTTGTTCTCACGGACTCCGAAATTTACTTCACCGCGACACTCACTGGGACGGGGGTCACATCCGCCAATAAAAATGCGCTCTTTGGTTGGGATGGAACGCGGCATCTCTTGCTGCGGACCGGCGACCGCCTCGGCACGAAACGGGTGAAAAGCTTTTCCGTGCTTGATTCTCCCGCCCCGGGAAGCGGCCAGGGACGGTCTGCCGATTTCGACGGCAGCGTCGTCTTTCGCGTCGTCTTTACCAATGGCACGCAAGCCCTTTACTCCCACGACGGCACCACGCCAGTTTCCGCAACGCAGACTGGCCAGACCGCGCCCGGATTGCGTGGCGGCATCACCATGCGCCGCTTCGGGCTGCCGATCGTGAACGCCGGCGGCGGCTTGGCTTTTCGCGCTTCTCTAGGTGCAGCGCCGCGCACGGCCAATGAGGCCATTTTTGCGGAGGTAAACGGCCTCACGCACCGGATCTTTGGCCGGGGTGATCGCGCACCCGGGATCACCGGCGTGAAACTCGGCTATTCATCTGATCCTATCTATAACCTGGATGAATCAGTCGCGGCGATCAATTCGCTCACGGGATCGCATGTCACCAGCGCTAACAAGACAGCGCTGGTCTATACCCCTTCGGGTAGCTCGACGGAAATACTAGCCAGGCTGGGAAATCAGCCTCCCGATGTTCCCGCAGGCGCGCAATATCAGGCCTTCAAAGCGATCGTACTTCCGACGAACCAAAACGGTCCCGCATTTCTAGCGACAATGAAGCCCGGGCTCGGCGGAGTCACTAAAACCAATCTCACAGGATTATGGGCCACCGACACGCAGGGCACGCTTCACCTCATCGCTCGTGAAGGCAATCTCATCGGGCAGCGAACCATTCGCACTTTAACTATTCTCAGCCATGTCACCGGCTCACCCGGCCAGACGCGCTCTTACAATACGGCTCAGCAATTCGTTTATCGCGTCAACTTCACCGACGGCACCGAAGGCATCATCCTCATCTCGCTGGCGCCGCAGAATAACGAGGATAACTAACTAGGCGATATAGTGACAAGGCGTCCTGGGAGCGCTTCCTCAGTCTCCCCGCCGCTTTCCTTTCCACACCTCGGGAAACCGCACCGCCCAATCTTCCGGGGTCGGCACCGGTTTTCCGGGAGGCATTTTGATGACGGCGAGCATTTGCCGCGATTGCGCGATCAGCGCACCATCTGCCGGCCGGCGCACTTCGAATGCGCACCAAAAACGCATCCGCTCGACGCTATCCAGCCAGCCTTCCACCACGAGCTTGTCTCCGAGCGTCGCGGGCCGCTTGTAATCCACTTCCGTACGCACCACCACCGGGTACACCCCGCTTTTAGCCATATCGACCAGCCCCATCCCAAGCTGCTCGGCCAGGAGCGTGCGCGCGATTTCGATAAATCGGAGGTACGAAATATTGTGCACCACGCCGGCGCAATCCGTATCGAAAAACATCACCTGCATCTCGGTCTTGATCCGCGCGGTTTCGAGAGAGCTCATGCCGCGATCTATGCCTAAAATCTGCGCGCATTCCAACAGTGAGTTGGTTTTGAAGACGCGGAGGTGCGTGAACGCTTCAGCCTTTGAACGTTGGCCGTTGGCCGCTGGCAGTTGAGAGTTTCCCCAAAACTACTTCGCCCCGCTCCCAAATTCCTTCTGCAATTCCCGCAGCGCTGCCAGCACCATCTCCCGATCTCCCACGGCGACAAACATCCGAAAGGGATATTCACCGGCCGCGATCCCATGGCTGTCTCGGAGCCGAAAGACACAATTCCATTTCACCACCTTTTCTGCCTTGAAGCGGAATCGCCCGTAGCTCGGTCCTTTCAAATTGCCAGCCGCTTGGGGCGGCGCAAAAATCCCCATGGCGTGGCCGCCACTCGACGTGGAAAAAACGACGGGATACGGTCCTTCTCCCGGACCATCGGAAAGCGGCTCGAGTTCACCGCTTGCGGGATTGAATTGGGAAAAAACCTCAAAATCCGGCGGCATGTACCCGGTGAGCGCTTCAAAGACCGCTTCATGGTGCGATTCGCCGATGGGCAGGCTGAATGTCACGGCGTAGGAGAGGACGTTTGGCAGGTCCTTGTAGCCGATGCAGACCCGTTTCGTCAGGAGATGGTCGGACAGGATCGCCGGATTTTTCGCCGGATTGTCTCCGGATTTCTCACCTGGCTTCAGCCAAAAGGCCATCTGGGTGACGGTTTGCAGGCTGTGACCCTCCAGCTTCATTTGCAGCAATCGGCTGGAAGAGACCGGGCCCGGCCCGTCATCCCGAGAGCCGGCCTCGGTAAGATTAAACGTTTCCGCCGTGATCGGTGACCCAAAATCGAGATTCGAGGCCGATTGCAGCTGCCTCCCGTGGTCCCAGGAATCGATGAACTCCCGCCCGTTCCAAGTGAGGGAGTGGATCGCACCCGCCAGGCGCGCGGTAGTGGTGATGACGATTTCCGACCCTCCTGCGCCTGCTCGAATCGACGCATCTCCGGTGGGAAGCTCGCCTCCGAACCCAAGTGATTGGGCTAGCATTAGCGTAGCGAAGAGAAAGGTGCGACGACCCACGTTGCCAGGGTATCTGCTCTCGATGGCCCGGGGCAACCGTTCTTACAAATGTCCATTTCTCCTCGCCGGAAGTTGATTATTGAGAGTTGGAAGGTGAGAGTTGAGAGTTTCATCCCATCCCTCGCTTGCTCCCCACTACTCCCTCAGCATAGTCTCAGCCGAATTCCACAGGATGAATTCCTCCGGGCCAAACCACCACGCCGATATCCAGCTCGCCGAAGATTGCCTCGCCGGCAAAGCGGACGCTTGGGAATCTCTGCGCACGCGTCTCCAGGGTCCGCTGCTGGCCACGCTCATCGGACGGGGTGCTTCTCCTACAGAAGCGGAAGATGTCCTGGCCGATCTGTGGTCGGATACGATCCTCAAAGGCGGCGAACGAGGCCTCCTGGAACGGTACGACGGCAGCTATTCGCTGAAATGCTGGTTTTCCTGCATCGCGACCAATCGCCTCGTCGATCTCAAGCGAAGGCAGCGCTTCGTCGGTGAAATCCCTACGAGCGCCGCCGGAGATGAGCCCAATTCTTTCGATACCCTCCCGTCGCCCAGAAATGCCACCCCGGATAGCGCGCTCCTCCATTTGATGCGCGATTCCTTGCGCGCCGCGCTTCGCGAGCTCGAGCCGGAGACCCGCCTTTTTCTTCGGCTGGCTTATCTCGAAGGCGTGACCCAGCGCGAAATCGCCGCGGTTTTCGATATGGATGAGTCGAAAATCAGCCGCCAACTCCGCGCCGCCATGGAGCATGTGGGGGAAAGAACCCTCACCATCGTGCGCGCGCGCGATCCCTATCTTACGTTAAATTGGGAAGATTTCCTCGAGCTGTGTTCCGGCTCTGTGGATGCTCTTTTTTGCTAGATGGCTCAGAACTTTTGCAAATGCGCGCGAATCGTTCGTAACCCTTCTGGAGCCCCATGAATGCCGCCGACTACCAGATTATCGCCAGATTCCTCGATGCATTCGGGCCCGAGGCGGAAGGTCATGCGGATCCCGCTCCGGATGAAATCCTGGCGGGCCGTCTCGAAAAGCTGGTCAACGGCGGCTGTTCTGCGGAGGAGCGCAAAGCGATTTGCGTGGCCCTTGACGCTCACCGGAATGGAGCACGCCTCCTCGCGGAGATGATCAAGGCGCGCCGTTCCCGCAGCGCCCACGGATGAGGCCCCGCAACCAATTCGTCGCCGACGAACGTTTCCTGCCGCTTCTCGCGTCTCTCGAAGACCGGCTCCTTCGCGCCATCGAATTAGTCAGCCCCGAAAATATCTGCGGCCTCTGGGGCCATCGCGCGGAGCAGCTTTTGCAAAATACCGCAGCGGAAGTGGAGGCCAACGCCGTCGGTGTCTGGCTGCGGGATCGCGATAACAAACATCTCGTGCTGGCCTATAACGCCGGCCCCACCGGGAAGATGGTCGTGCGCGAAGTGCGGCAGCCCGTTACCGAGGGAATCGTCAGCCTTGTTTTGCAAAGCGAGCAGCCTTTTTTGGAGAATGATGTCCAGAAAAATGCGCAACATAGCAAACTGGTGGACATGGCCTTGCACCAGCATACCGAGGCTATGATCGTCGTGCCTTTTTATTTGCAAAGCCAGTGCCGCGGCGTTCTTTCCTGCGTGCAGGTAAGCTACGATAATGTGAGCGGGCCCGCGCCCAGCGGCTTCGATATGCAGGATCTCGCATCCATGCAGCTCGCGGCCTCGCTGCTTGGCGACATTATCGATTACCAGCTTCTTCGCGTAACCATCGGATGGACGTAAATCCCCTTTCGCACCTTTGGCTGGAGCTCGACGAAGCGCGCGAACATCTCCGCACCGGTACGGGCCGCGGGGTGAAAATCGCCGTTCTCGATTCCGGGATCGAAAGCGCTCATCCCGCCCTCAATGGGCTGAAACTTACCGATGACGTGATGATCACCAGCCAGGGCCTGCAGTTCGCCTGCGTACCCGGCGAAGGGCATGACGTGTTTGGGCATGGCACGGCGGTAGCCGGCATCATCCGGCGGCTCGCTCCCGAAGCGGAGATCGGCAGTTTTCGCGTATTGGGAAATGAACTCGACTCCCGCACCGCGCTCATCTGCGAAGCGGCCTTTGAGGCCTTGGATCGCGGCTACGATATTCTCAATTGCAGTTTCGGCTGCCGCTTCAAGCAGCACGCCCTTCAGTACAAGGCCTGGATCGATGCGGCGTATCTGAAAGGCGTCCACGTCGTGGCGGCTTCGAACAATCCCGAAAGCACGCGACCGGAATGGCCGGGGCACTTCTCGTCGGTCATCACGGTTTCAACCGCGCGCACGCCCTCTCCCACGTGTCTTTTCTATCGCCAGGGCAGTCTGGTCGAATTCGCCGCATCCGGCATGAATCTCGAGGTACCCTGGAAAGATGCCTCCCGCAAAACCGTGAGCGGGAGCAGTTACGCCGCACCGCACGTCACGGCCCTGCTTGCCCGGCTCCTTTCGCGGAGTCCAGGCCTGCCACCGGCTCAAGCGAAGGCCATTCTCCAGCAACTCGCCGAACCGTGGAGCGAAGAACTGGCCCTGCCCATGGCCATCGCCACCTGCGGCTGATATCAAGTAACAGAGGCTATTCGTGGTTTGCTGAAGTGGGGTCTTGGCAATGATCTTGCGTGGTATCACCACAGGCCCGAAGGCCGTTCGGGCCTCCTATCGATTTCAGAAACTAGCAGGATCGAAATCGAAAAACCATCAGTCCAGATATTATCTTCAAATGGTATAACTAGGACTCGTCTCCGGGGAAGATTACTTGATCGAATCCCTCCCGGGTGAGAAGGATGGACCCATCGCATGGAATCTACCGCCCAGCAGCCCCCGGAGACACGCTGGAGGTCTGTCGTGGCCGTGATCATCGTCGCACAGGCTATCTTTCTGGATGCAGCCACCGCGCGGTCCGCTCAGGCCGCCATTCTCCTCGAGTTGGGCCTCCTGCTCTTGATTTCGCCGCCGCGGCGCCGGCTGAGCTTTGCCATGAATGCAAGTCTGCTCGTGATCATCGCCGCCGCTTGTACAGCCTTTCTTCCTTATCATTGGTTTCCCGTGCCGGGTTGGCGCGCACGGCTGAATCCCTATTTTGAGAGCGTGCTTCCCGGGACGGTTTCACCGCAGCCATGGCAATCCGCTGAAGCGCTCATTCTGCTTCTTGCGGGTTGCGCGTGGTTTTATTGGTGTGCAACTGCGCCCCTCTCCTCCACGGCCCGGCGTTTTACCGTTCGCCTGTATGTGGCCGCGATGATTCTTTTCGCTTCCATATCGCTCGCCTTTTACGCGCGGCATTACCTGCCGCCGCTCTGGTATCCGAATCGCGGCTTTGGCCCGTTTCCCAATCGTAATGACAACGGAAATGTCCTCGGTATCGGGGCGCTCCTTTCGCTGGTCTGCACGGTGAGCGCCTTTCGACGGCGCGATTCGACGGGGTCACGGACGCGCGCATCGCTCGCCCAGGGATTCGGCTTTGCCGTCGGCTCGATTGCGTTACTTGTTGCACTGGTCTTTAACCTCTCCCGAGCGGCCATCCTCATGCCTTTCCTGGGAATGATCTGCTGGATGTTACTTGTTTTTACCCACGATCGCTCCTGGAAACTGATGAGCGTGATCATCGCCGGCCTGGTCGCGGCCTGCCTCGCCGTCGCCATCTTTGGCGGCGAAATCTCCTCCCGCTTTGCGCTGAGCTCCGGAAGTTCCGCGGCCTCCATGCTCGGCTTGCGCAGGGAGATCCAGGCGGATGCCTTGCATTGCGGCTTGGCTGCCGCTTTTCCCGGCACGGGCCTGAGGAATTTTGAATCGCTTTTCCCGCTCTACCAAAACGCCACCCGCTTCTCCCAAAGCCGGGTTTCCCACCCGGAAAGCGATTGGCTTTGGTTTTGGATCGAGGCGGGCTGGCTCGGCCTTTTGGCCACCGCCGGCGCCGTGGCGATCTTTTTTAGCACCATTTTGCCAGAAATCCGGCGAAAGCGCCGCGGTTGGGAATTCGGATTGGTGTGCGCCATCCTGCTCTTTCTCGTGCACTCCTTCATCAACCCATCCGGCCACGCGCTGGGAGCGGTATTCCCTGTTCTTCTCATGGCGGGGTTGCTTATCAATCCATCGGCAAGCGATGCCTCCTGGCGGCTGGTTTCGTTATTTAGAGTGCTGGCGCTCGTGCTGCTGGCCACGGGAACCGCCTGGTTACTTGACGAGTTTGAGCTCATTCACTTCCCCGGCTCGCAAACCGTCAGCAGCGCAATGAAGTCTGTCCGGCACAGCATCGCGGCGAATGACCTCGCTACCGCTATATCCAAGTCCACGGCCGGCCTGAAGGCGGCGCCGCTGACCTGGGAACTCTATTTTGCTCGAGCCACCGCCCGAGCAGGCACAGGTGAATCCTTCGCCGCGCTCACTGACTTTCAGCGCGCGAAGGCTCTGCAGCCAAACCGCTCTGATCTGCCTCTTCACGAAGGCGATATTTGGGCCAGCCTCGTCCCGGCTTTCGCCCTGCGTGCCTGGGGAGAAGCCCTCGCCAACTTTCCGGCGGACGCGCCCGGCAATTTTCGGCAAATCCTGGAGCACTTTTCATCCTCCCCGCAGCTCATTCCGGGACTGCGCGCTTTTGCACAATCTGATCACCGGCTCACATTGATCTGGCTGGAAAAATCCAACGCCGAGGAATTCCAGGCGCAACTGAAAAATCTTTTTCAGCACGACCCGGAACTCGCTGACTTCACACCGGAGGAACTGCTTCATCTCTTTGAGCTTTGGTCGAAAGCGCAAAGCCTGCACAACGTGGCGGAGGCTATTTCTTCCCATCCTGCATGGAGAAAAATTGGATGGGCCTTTGAAGCAAAAGACGCCGCAGCGAGGGGTCAATTCCAGGATGCCTATGAATTTGCCCGTAAGAATTTACCCGCTGCCTCTTACCCACCTTTGCTTTCGGATTCATCCGAAGAGCTTCGCCGTCGATATGTGGTGGACCCCGCGAACTCCGCTGTAGCGTTTTCCTTAATTTCTCGCGCCAAAGAAGCCGGTGACCTCGAAACTGCGCTGCATCTTGCAAGACAGGCAGGCGGCCGGAAGGATGCGCCTCGTTACTTTAGCGCGTTGGAAGCGGAACTGGCAGCCGCTGCGCAGAATTGGCCCCTGGCATGGGAAGGCATCGCCCGCTATGGCGGGCTTTCTTCGCCCTGAACTGCGCTCTGTGGCGATTTCCGGCCGCTTACTGCCGTCGCTGGCTATTGTCCGTCGTTGTGTACCGGTGTGACTTCGGGAAGCGTCCCAACCTCGAAAAACGGCCTCAGCACGCCATGCTCCAAACTCAGCCGCTCGGGGGTGCCGCTATTCAGCGGAGTCAAAAGATCCGCCTCCAATTGTGCCAGAGCCGCGGCAATGGCGGGATTGGCGGATTCAAGCGCTTTGAAAATCTGGTCGATCAAACCAGGGTCATTGGCCAGGATATCGGGCAAAACTGCGGAAAGCAGCGTGGCGAGAGTCCTGGGATCGAGTTGTCCGGCAACGCGGATCGCGTCCACGGCGGCGAGGACAATGGCCTGCACATCAGCCCGGCATTTCGGAAATTCAGCATAAATCAGATCCACCGCAGTCTTCAGGAGAGCCGCTTCGGCAACGACATCAACCGCCCCATTTTTCTTCGGCAGATCACCCATGGCTGCCTTCGCAAGCTCTCCGGGAAGCCCCGAACCGCCGTACTTCTTCATTTCCTTGCTCAGGGTTTCGCTGGCCTTGGCCGGATCAGCCTTAATCCCTGCATCAAGCTCCGCGAGCGCCGCTTTGAGTTGCTTTTTGGAGTAATCCGCAGCCTGCGCCGAGCCCGGCTGCCACACCGCACAGAGCACACCGGCAAGCGTCAAAGTTATCAAGAAACGAGCCAGCCTTGCACCATGAATATGGATGTTAAAGGTCGGGAGGCACAAAAATCGCTTTGCCGGGCGGTCAGACCCGTAGGGTGTAAATGATTTCATAATAAATTGACAAACGTCCCAACATAGTATCCAACATTTGCCTTGCAGCCAAGTCTTGATTTTTAATATTTCACCCTTGCAGTTCTAAACCGCCCCGCGGTTGACGGCTTCACCCAACCAATCATCCCCCGCCGCACCCATTTATGTTCATGAGAATCGCTTTAAATAAGCGCTTTGTGCCGATTTGTGCCGTTGCGGCCCTATTGGCGCCGCTCACCGCGGCAAAGGCGCAAGTCGAAGATCGGCCTTCCGTAGTTGGCGCACGTCTGGCGCGTCCTTACCTCTTCAATACTGAGGACTACAATGTCAAGGCGGGTCCGGTAACGTTCAAAGCCACGGCCGAGCTGCGCACGGATTACAATGATAATATCTCTCTGACGGAGCACCATCCGGATGGCGATGTCATCGTCACCCCAGCTCTGGATTTGCAGATGTTCTGGCCGGTAACCCCGTTCAATGCCCTGCGCCTGAATGCACAGTTCGGCTATTCCTGGTACCTGAACCATTCGGAACTGAATACCGCGGCCACGGCCTTTTCGATCGCTCCCGATTCCGTCCTCGATTACGATATCTACGTCAGCAATTTCACAATCAACCTGCATGATCGGTTCGCACTCATCCAGGATCCGGTCAATCAGCCCACCTTGAGTAATGTGCCCTTTTACGGGCATTTTGTGAATACGGCAGGCGTTTCGGTCTTTTGGTTCTTGAATAAGAACGTAATCGTGACGGGAAGCTACGATCACACCGACGATATCCCCACGAGCTCGGAGTTTGACTTCGCCCAATATGACGAGGACCAGTTTAGCGCCTCGATTCGCTGTGCGGTCGCCCCGCATGTGGCAGCAGGTCTGGAAGGCAGCGTCGCGGACGCTCGCTATCGCACCGGCGACAAGCCGGATGGCGTACCGGTCAGCGCAGGTCCATTCATCGATTGGAATATCACTCCTTATACCCGCCTGCGCGTTGCGGCTGGCTATCAGGGCATTTTCTTCGACGGCGACACGGCCAGAAGCATTGCCTTCCTGCCAGGGACCTCCCCCTCCAGCGGACCGACCGTGGTCCACGGCGGCACAGCTCACGTCTCGGATGAGAGCAGCCCGTATTTCAACATCGAGTTAAGTAACCGTCTCTCCCGCCACTTCCAGCAGACCCTGAGCGCCGGACATGAGCTCTCTCTCGATATCACCGCGGCCTCAGCCAGCCTCTATTACATCCGGTACAATGCCGAGTGGGAAATCAGCAGCCGTTTCACTCTGCATGGCCTGCTTTTTTATGATAACGGGCACCAGAACGGCGCCGATCTTCCCGAAGATTTTGACCGGATCGGCTGTGGTCTTTCGACGAGCGTGAATCTTAGCCGCAAATTGACGGCCAGCCTCGGCTATCAATTCATCCACAAGAATTCGGATATCGAAGGAAACAGCTACTACCAGAACTTCGTTTCTCTCTCGCTGAGATACAGCTTCTGAGAAAGCCGCAATTCCAGTTTCACAGTGGCGGGCGAACAGTTTAGCGTTCGCTCATGACAGATCTTTGGACCGGTCTTAAACCGCAAGCTCGCGCCGCTTTGGCGCAGCGCGATTATTCGGCCAAAACGCTGGCGGAGCGGCTTTCCACCACCGGTGCTGAAGCGGGAGACTTGATCGCCGCCGGCCGCGAATCGCTGGCCGCCGTTTGGATCCCGGGAGTCGAGATCTTCTCGCGGCGAATTTTCCCGCAGCGGCATCGCGGTTTTTTTGGGGAGTTCGCCCGGCAAGGCGAAGGCGTACTCGCGCAGATCGGCTTCTGGCCAAGGCAATGGGCGACGGCGCGGATGTTTGCTGGCACGGCCAAGGGCTTTCACATTCATCCGCCCAGCATTCCGGAAGGCGTTCAGCCCGAAGCGTGGTTCAAGCGGCTTTTTATGGAGGAGCCGGCGAACTACGCGCTGCGGCCTTACGACAAGGAACAGTGGGATGTCATGTTCTTCGTGCAAGGTGCCGTGGAGATGATCCTCGTGGACGAACGAGCCGGTCTGGACCGCCGGGTGATGCATTTCATCATCGAGGGAGACGACCGGAGGGGATCAAGTAACGCAGGGGTGGTCATCCCGGCAGGCGTAGCCCACGCGCTGCGCGTGGAAGGGGCTCAGGATGGCATCATGGTTTACGGGACAAGCACGCAATTTAATCCGGCTTTTGAAGGTCGCATCGCGGATAGCGTCGAACGGGCACCGCTGCCGGAGGATTGGCAGAGCTATCTTGCAAAATGACGGAGGACGAAGGACGAAGGAAGCCCGAAACCAAAAGTCCGAAATTCCGTCGATCAATAGTCGCGGTTGAAATCGCACCTTCGTCATTCGGACTTCGAGCTTCCTTCGTCCTTCGTCATTCGGGCTTCGGATTCTACGCCCATTTCTACTGCTTCTCCGCACTCTGCACTCGCCAGTGCCGCCAGGCACAACTCGAGGCTCCGTAAATTGGATCGCGCCGAATTGAGCGGCTCACGATCTTCTTCGATCGCGCAAAGTAACTCACCCATCGCACCTTGAAATCCGTTAGGGAACCAAGTGCCTTCGAGGTTTGGGTTGGCAATTCCGTTACTTGTGTAAAGCAACAACTGCTGTTGCGCCAGGTTCGGACCCACGCTACGTAAAGTGCCGAGGGTGCCGATCACGGTTGTGCGATCTTCCTGCCCGAATGCGCAGTCGGCATTGAGGGCCAGCGTTGCCTGGCCATTCGGAAATTCCACCACGACGTGGGCAAGAAAAGGCGGACGCGCCCGCTGTCCACCAGACCGCTCCGCTGCCGCATAGACTTTCGTCGCGCGCCTATCTCCAAAAAAGAGAGTCATCATGTCAAACCAGTGGATCGCGAAATCGTAGAGGACCAGATGATTTACCTCTTCGAATGCCGTCCCTAGTATCCAGTGATGATCCCAGTGCAGCGTGAAATCAACTGAGGAGACTTCGCCAATCAAGCCGGCCCGGATGGCTTCCCGCATGTAGGAAAAATGGGGCGCCCATCGCCCATTTTGGTTCACGGCTAGTTTGAGTTTCAAATCGTTTGCCATCCCGACGAGCCGCCGGCCTGTCTCCAGATCAAGCACGAATGGCTTCTGGCTAAGCACATGCTTGCCCGCCCGCAGCGCCTCCTCGATCAGCGGCGTCCGCACAGCAGGATGCGTAGTGATATCAAGCACCGCGATGTCTGCACGCTTTAGCAATTCCCTGTAGTTCGTCGTTACCGCGGCATTTGGAAAGAATTCCACGCGTCGCTTTTCGGCTTTTGCCAGTGTATGATCGCAAAGCGCGACAACATTGAAGCCGCCGTTACGATAGGCTTGCAGATGGCTTTGCGTGATACCGCCGCAGCCGATGACACCGATCGGCAACAAGTAAGGGTTCCGCGGCTCTGGGGGGCGATAAGGAAGGTCGGGAGCCGGAACCGTTCCGGTTACTTTTTCGGACGCAACGCCGTACGTTTCAGCGCTGGAGGCTTGGTCCGCCACCGCTTTATCCTAGCAGCTTTACGGTTTTGCGTTCCCATGCGCTCTGTACCGCGGTATCCACAATTTGCTGGCCGATACGCGAAATTTCCACAGATAGCGGTCCGGTGATGGGTTCACCTGTGCCGATGTGATGCAGCATGTATTGAATCGCATTTTGATCCGGCGCTTTCACGGGATCGACCGGCACTTCAAAACCGGCGGGATTGGCACGAGTCTGCACAGGGAGCGCTTTTGCGTAGTCCCAGTTGGCAATCGTGCCGTCACGGCCCACGATATAGAATCCACAACGCGGCTGCGGTTGATGCGTCCAGGGGTCGGTGAAAGTGCCCCAGCGCGTTTCAAATTTGGAAAGCCCGCAATCGTAGCGAGCCACGGCCACGGCGTGCTCATCCACCTCGAGGCCCGGCGGTTCATCCACCATACAAGTAACTTCCATCGGCTTGCGTCCGCCGAGATACCATGTGCCCATGGTGGTGCCGTAGCCCATGTAATCAAGCAACGAACCACCACCGAGCGACTTGTTATAAAACCAGCTCGCGGCTTTATCCTCAGTGGTCGGGATTTTTTCCTGCTTGTCCGCTCCGTGATAAAGCGGGCCGCGATTTCCGCCGTAGTGGTGCACTTCGATGACTTCGCCGATGGTCCCTTGGTCGATCAGTTTCTTGGCCGTGATCGAGCCCGCCATCCAGCGTGTCGGCCAATTGATCGCGAGAATCTTGCCGGTTTTTGCGACGGTCGCCGCCATATCATCCGCTTCTTTGAGCGAGCCAGCGAACGGCTTTTCTACAAGGATATGCACCGAATGCTCGGCGACTTTGCGCGTCCACTCGCCATGCGTCGCAGCGGACGGGCAGAGAACGGCGAGATCCGGCTTGGTTTTTTCCAGGCAGGCATGCACATCCGTAAAAACCTGCTCTTTCGACAGGCTGAAGTTGCGGATGGCGTCCTGCATGCGCTCCGGGTGTTCATCGCAAATCCCGGCGATCTCGGCCTCGGGATGCTCAAAGGTGTACCGCAGAAGGTCACCCATGTGAAAGTGATCGAAATTGATGCCGACGACTTTGAAACGCTTGCTCATGAAGGGAGAGGATTGGTTGATTCAGCCCCGTGGAGGAGAAGCCGAAAATGCGATCCGCAGTGGACCATTTTCCTAAAAGCTATGCTATAGGTTTTTGCAATCCATGAACGTACACGGTCAACATTTCCGAACCATCTGGCTCGATGAGGGGGAGGAACGCGTTCGGATTATTGATCAGCGAGCGTTGCCGCATCGGTTTGTAATCGAAGAGTTGGTCACTTCCGATGAGGTGGCGCGGGCCATCAAGGATATGCATGTGCGAGGCGCGGGATTGATCGGCGCGACGGCGGGATTTGGGATGTATCTGGCCGCGCGCGAGGCCATGCAAAGCCGCTCGTTTGATGAGTATCTGGCCCAAGCCACTGTGGCCCTGAAAGCAACCCGCCCAACTGCTGTGAACCTCGCTTGGGCGGTCGATCGGCAGCTTCGTGCAATTTCTGAACACCCCGGCGTCCACGAGAAAATCGCCGTTGCGCTAGAAACGGCCAGGGCTATCGCCGATGAAGATGCCGAGGCGTGCCGCCAGATTGGCGTTCACGGCGTGGAATTGATCCGGACGCTCAGTGGGCGGAAAGTCGGCGAGACAGTTAACATTCTCACTCACTGCAATGCCGGTTGGCTGGCATTTGTGGATTTCGGGTCGGCCACAGCGCCGATCTACGCAGCGCATGATGCAGGGATTCGCGTGCACGTATGGGTGGATGAAACGCGGCCCCGCAGCCAGGGCTCGAAACTCACGGCGTGGGAGCTGGGACAACATGGCGTGCCTCACACCGTTATCGCCGATAATACCGGCGGCCATTTAATGCAGCATGGAATGGTGGACATGGTCATCGTCGGCACGGACCGCACAACACGCACGGGTGATGTCGCGAATAAGATCGGCACTTACTTGAAGGCGCTCGCCGCCAAAGACAATGGTGTGCCATTTTACGTAGCGCTGCCGTCTTCGTCGTTTGATTGGGAAATGCGCAATGGTTTGCGCGAGATCCCCATCGAGGAACGCGGGTCGGAGGAAGTGAAGCATGCCGACGGTTGGCGCGAAAACGAGCACATTGAAGTGCTGGTCACACCCCAAGACAGCCCCGCGGCTAACTACGGCTTTGATGTCACGCCAAACCGGCTGGTGACAGGCTTGATCACGGAACGCGGAATTTGTAGCGCGGAAGAAAAGAGCATTTTGGAGTTATTTCCAGAACGCCGGTTGATTAACAAGTAACGTATATGAACCGGGAAGGCGTCATCAAGTATCAATGTGAACGCGTGTCGACGCCCCCTATTCACTTCGTTGGTTTCGAAGAACTAAACGAGGTTCGTAACCAACTTTGGGCGCAGGGCTTGATCGGTGTCTATCCCGACGGTGTCGGCTATGGAAATGTCAGCGTGCGTTGCGGCCAGTCGCGGCAGTTTTACATCAGCGGTTCGGCCACCGGCCATCTTTCCGAATTGGAGTTGGCACACTACGCAAAAGTGGTGGATTTCGACGTTGATCGGAATTGGGTGAAATGCGAGGGGCCGATCCAGGCGTCATCTGAATCGATGACGCATGCCGCTATCTACGAGGCGGATGCCGCAGTTGGTGCGGTGCTGCACGTGCACAGCGAAGTTTTGTGGAAATCATTACTGTATCAAGTTCCCACGACTGCGCGCCATGTGGAATATGGCACGCCGGAGATGGCCCGGGAGATCATGCGGCTCTTTCGCGAGACGGATCTTCGAGAACGACGGACCATCGCGATGGCTGGGCATCTGGAGGGCGTGATCACATTTGGGGAAATTCCGGGACAGTCGATGAAAGTACTGAGCAGGTATGTTACTTGATTTTCCCGTTTGTTCTCTCCGGCGACCGAGAACCTTAAGAATCAATCCTACTTGTTCCTGGAGCAGTTCTCGTCGCACACCATGCGCTCCATGCCTGACGGTATCCACCTTCGAGATCTCTTGCCAGGCCGAGCGCATCTCTCAGTGGAGAAATTTCCATCCGTGCACGCAGTCCGTTCCGAAGCCGGGCCAATTCACTCGGTTCAGATGCGAGCCTGGACGCGATCGTTACATATTCCTCCGGGCTATAGGCGATCCATTCAGGACGGCCCAAGTTTGACAGAATGCTGCGGCCACCGCGACCCACAGGAGTTTGGCCCGAAAGAGTGACAACAGGCACTCCCATCCAAAGCGCATCCAGTGTCGTAATTCCGCCGTTAAACGGAAAAGGATCGAGTGCGATATCAATCCTGCTCCAAGTCGTCATATACAACGTCCAGTTCTGCTTTCCCACAAATTCCAGCCTTTGCGGGTCCAAGCCGTGCTTAATGAATTTTCCCATCAGTCCTTTGCGTGCGTCTCCTTCGGGGGCATGCAAAATGAATCGAGATTTTGGATTTTCCTCGAGAATACGCATCCACAGGATCAGCGCTGGCGTTGAAATTTTGGCGAAATTATTCAGACATCCAAAGGTGATGAAGCCGTTGGCCGCTGCCGGGGACGCAATTACTTCCGGCGTCGGACCGGCAGGTTCGTATCGCCAGTACGAACTCGGCAACCTCAGCGTTTTTTCGCTATAGTTGGCTAAATCCACTTCGGGCGGATCCAGATGCCAATCGCTAATGCGATAGTCAATCGTATCCAAACCGCTGGTGCTGCAATAACCGAGATAAGTCATCTGAACTGGCGCAGGCTTCCGCGCAAATAAGAGCAGACGGTTTCCCGCGGTATGCAGTGCAAGATCAACCAGAATATCGATGTGATCCTCTTGGATGAGCTTGACCGCCTCCTCGTCGGATACTCCTGCTAAGCTTCGCCAGCCATCGGACAGACGCCGAAATTCAGCTTCCATTTCATCCTCATGCAACACGGTTGCATAACAGAAAATCTCAAAGTTCTGTCGATCATGATGTTGGATCAACGGAAGCAAATGGCGGCCCAGGACGTGTTTGTAAAGGTCCGGTGAAACATAGCCAATGCGCAGCTTCCGCGATGGGTTGCTGTCACGCTTTTGGTGCAAAATCGCGTGACCTGCCGCTTGGGCATGCTGCTGATTCCATTCGCGATGTTCTTTTAGAAGCGCTTCGGCTCCAAATGCCAAACTGTGGTGCATCGCAAAGAGGCGGCAACTATGGCTTCTCACACTTTTCGGCGCCAATTCCAAAGCACGAGCATGGCACGACAATGCCTCATCAATGCGGCCCGCCTCTTTCAGGGCCAACCCCAGGTTATCATATGCATCCACATAGTCGTTTTTTATCCGAAGTGCGCTTTGGCAGGCGGAAATCGCGGAATCTATTTCTCCCTTTGCGATCCACACGTTTGCGAGATCACTATACGCTTCGGCATACGCGGGATCCAGCCGCAGCGCTTCCTGATAGGCGTGGACTGCAGCTTCAAAATCGCGACGGTGGTTCAGCGCGTTTCCAAGATGGCGTTGCACAGAAGCCGAAGCGGGATCAAGGCACGCAGCTTCCCGATAGGCAGAAATTGCTTCCGACAATCTGCCGCAGTCCATCAAAACATTGCCCAGATTATTGTGCGCAGTTGCCAATAAAGGGTCCAATTGAAGCGCGCGGCGGCACGCCACGAGTGCCTGATCCAAGTCGCCGTGAAGCCGTAACACATGCCCCAGATTGCTATATAACGGAGCGGTTTCAGGGCCCACCGCGATCGCCCGGCGAATCAACTCTACGCCGATTCCCGTCCGCGAGCACTGCCCGGCCAGAACACCGAGCAAATGCAAAGCCTGAGAGTCGTTAGGATTACGCCCGAGGAGACTTCGATAAATCGCCTCCGCTTCCGCAAAGCGCCCTTCGTGATGGTGCCATGTAGCATCTTCGATCGTTTGGCGTCTTGAAAGCTCGGACATTGCTCCATCCTCAAAGTGGGATCCCTAATTGCCGATAAATTGCGGCGGAATCCCGTGCACCCCATCGCCTGATAAAGCGGTCCCCTTGAAGTTCAAACCACTCCATGGCCAGGACTTGATAGGTTTTCCCCGTGGGCTGGATGTCCCGGAAGGGCGCAGCAAAAAGTCCGCGTTCAATGAAACGGACAGCCATAGCGTCCTCTTCGGAAATAAGGCCAGCGATCTCCAGGTTGATTTTGAAGCTGGTCATGAGCATTTGCCAGATGGGCTTTGCTTTATCGAGACCGCCCCAGCCAAGCACACCGTAGATCTGGGCGCTGGGGTCGAAAAGCGCGCAAAGACCTTCCAAGTCGCCGCAATTGAAAGCATCGGCGTAGGAGCGGATGAGGGATTCGTGGGTGGGTGAGGGCATGGAATTACGTTACTTGTATAGTCGAACGCGCTATTTATTTATTCATCCTTACGTACCGGTATCCTGCGCACACAGGCGGCTGAGGACAGTCGGCCCCACCAGGTGAATGTGGTGGGACGCCTTGTGAATGCAAGGGTAGAGATTGGGATAAACGTCACACCATCTCTTTGCTAACATAGCACTTCGGACGGCACCGGAGTGCTGTCCCTACCGACGCAGAGCTCTGCTCTGCTAGGGCAGGTCCGTGCTGCCCATGAGATAGCGATCACACTCGCGGGCGGCGCCACGGCCTTCGTTGAAGGCCCAGACGACGAGGCTCTGGCCACGGCGGCAGTCGCCGGCGGCGAAGATGCCGGGAATGCTCGTAGTGTATTTGCCGTGATCGGCCTTCACATTGCTGCGCGGGTCGCGCTCGACGCCGAGGGCATCGAGGAGCGGCTGCTCCGGACCGAGGAAACCCATGGCGAGCAGGACGAGTTGTGCGGGCAGCACTTTCTCCGTGCCGGGGACATTCTTCGGAATGAATTGGCCTTTGTCGTTCTTTTCCCATTTCACCTCGACGGTATGAACCGCTTTCACGCGGCCTTCATCGTCGCCTTCAAATTTCGTTGCCGTGGTTAGATACACGCGCGGATCGTCGCCAAATTTGGCAGCCGCTTCTTCCTGGCCGTAATCCATACGATAGACTTTGGGCCATTCGGGCCACGGATTGTCGCCAGCGCGTTCCAACGGCGGCTTGGGCAGGATTTCCACCTGGACGAGCGATTTGCACCCATGCCGGACGGAAGTGCCCACGCAGTCCGTGCCGGTATCACCGCCACCAATGATGATCACGTCCTTGTTTTCCGCGGAGATGAAGCTGCCGTTGCGGTGCCCATCGAGGATCGACTTAGTATTTCCCGTGAGGAAATCCATGGCGAAATGGATGCCCTTGAGCGGGCGGCCTTCGATGGGAAGATCGCGCGGCTTGGTGGCGCCGGTGCAAAGCACCACGGCGTCGAATTCCTTGAGCAGTTTTTCCGCCGGATAGTTTTTCCCCACCTCGGTGCCGCAGACGAAAGTAATGCCTTCGTCTTCCATCTGCTTGATGCGCCTGAGGACGACTTCTTCCTTGTCCAGCTTCATGTTGGGAATGCCATACATGAGCAAGCCGCCGGGGCGATCCGCGCGTTCGAAAACCGTAACGGTGTGACCCGCGCGATTCAACTGCGCGGCAGCGCAAAGCCCCGCAGGACCAGAGCCGATGACCGCGACGCGTTTATCCGTGCGGATAGCGGGTGGCTGCGGCACCACCCAGCCTTCATCCCAACCTTTGTCGATGATCGAAACCTCGATGTTTTTGATCGTGACCGGCGGGGCATTGATGCCGAGCACGCAGGAACCTTCGCACGGAGCGGGACAAACCCGGCCCGTGAACTCCGGGAAATTGTTCGTCTTGTGCAGACGCTCCAGCGCTTCTTTCCAAAGGCCGCGATAGACCAGATCATTCCATTCGGGAATGAGATTGTTAATCGGGCAGCCACTGGCCATGCCGCTGATGAGCGTGCCAGTGTGGCAGAACGGGATGCCGCAATCCATGCAGCGCGCGCCTTGCGTGCGCAGCTTGTCTTCTCCCAGATGGAGATGAAATTCCTTCCAATCGCGAGCGCGCTCGAGCGGCGTGCGATCGGCAGGAAGCTCGCGAAGGTATTCGATGAAGCCGGTTGGTTTTCCCATGAAGGTACGGAGCGAAACGTGAAATTTAGCGGATGCGGGGTGCGGGTGGAATGACGAAATCCGAATGGCGAATGGCGAAAGAGATCCGAAGTCCGAACGATGAAGGTGCGAGAACACGCATGGCGTGCAGAGTGCGGGCTTCGGATTTCGGGCTTCGGGTTTCTTTCGTCATTCTGGCTTCGGATTTCGTCATTAATTCACTAGCCACCGCCGATGCGCGCGACGTCGCGGGCATTGGCTTCGAAGGCGGCATCGAGAGCTTCGTCGCCGGTGAGGCCATCGGCCTGCGCCTTGGCGAGGGCCTGAAGCACGCGCTTATAGTCCTTTGGCATGACTTTGACAAACTTCGGCACCATTTCCTCCCACAAAGCCAGGACCTTGAAGGCCTTTTGGCTGCGGGTGGCATCGGCGTGACGCTGGATAAGCTGGCGCACCTCTTCGACTTCGGCAGCCTCGACCTGCTCGAGGGCGACCATCTGCATGTTGCAGCGTTTGGCGAAATCACCCGCTTCATCGAGGATGTAAGCCACGCCGCCGCTCATCCCTGCGGCAAAGTTGCGCCCAGTCGGGCCGAGCACGACGACCTTGCCACCGGTCATGTATTCGCAACCGTGGTCACCGACCGCTTCCACGACGGTGTTCACGCCAGAATTGCGCACGGCGAAACGTTCGCCGGCCATGCCGCGGATGAAGACTTCGCCGCCGGTCGCGCCGTAAAGCGCCACGTTGCCGACGATGATGTTTTCCTCGGCAGTAAACGTGGAACCGGCGGGCGGATAGATAATGATGCGGCCGCCGCTCAGGCCCTTGCCAACGTAGTCATTGGCATCGCCTTCAAGCTCGATGGTCACCCCGCGCGGGATGAACGCTCCGAGGCTCTGGCCGGCGCTGCCATGGAATTTGAGATGCACGGTATTGTCGGGCAAGCCTTGCGGATGACGCTTAGTGATCTCGTTGCCGAGGATGGTGCCAACCACGCGGTTGGTATTCTTGATCGGGAGATCGGCGGTTACTTTCTCACCGCGCTCGATGGCTGGCTTGCCCAAATCGAGGAGCGTGGTCAGGTCGAGCGATTTCTCAAGGCCGTGATCCTGCGGGATCTGGCAATAGCGACCGACTTCCGGTCCTGCCGGCGGCTGGTAGAGGAGATTGGAAAGATCAATGCCTTTGGCCTTCCAATGAGCGACGGCGGCGCGCGGCTCAAGGGCATCGGTGCGACCCACCATTTCATTGATCGTGCGGAAACCGAGCTCGGCCATGATCTCGCGCACTTCCTGGGCGATGAATTGCATGAAGTTTACCGTGTGCGCGGGATCGCCGGTGAAGTTTTTGCGCAGGCGCGGGTCCTGCGTGGCGACACCGACCGGACAGGTATTGAGATGGCAGACGCGCATCATGATGCAGCCGAGCGTGACGAGCGGCGCGGTGGCAAAACCAAATTCCTCCGCGCCAAGTAACGCAGCGATGATCACATCGCGACCCGTCTTCAACTGCCCATCCGTTTCCACGGCGATGCGGGAGCGGAGATTATTGAGCACGAGCGTCTGATGCGTCTCGGCAAGACCGAGTTCCCACGGGAGACCGGCGTGCTTGATGGAGGTCTGCGGCGAAGCGCCGGTGCCACCATCGAAGCCGGAGATGAGCACCACGTCCGCGTGCGCCTTTGCTACGCCTGCGGCGATCGTGCCGACGCCCACTTCGCTGACTAGCTTCACACTGACGCGAGCCGCGCGATTCGAGTTCTTCAGATCGTGGATGAGCTCGGAGAGATCCTCGATGGAATAGATGTCGTGATGCGGCGGCGGCGAAATGAGGCCTACACCGGGGGTTGAATGGCGCACCTTGGCGATCCACGGATACACTTTTCCGCCAGGAAGCTGGCCACCTTCACCGGGCTTGGCGCCCTGGGCCATCTTGATCTGCAACTCTCGCGCTTGTGACAAGTAAAGGCTGGTCACGCCGAAACGGCCTGAGGCCACTTGCTTGATGGCGCTATTCTTGGAATCGCCCCGCTCGTTGCTCCAGGTATAGCGATCCGGATCTTCGCCCCCTTCGCCGGTATTCGACTTTCCGCCGATGCGGTTCATGGCGATGGCAAGCGCTTCGTGCGCTTCCTTGGAGATGGAGCCGTAACTCATCGCGCCCGTCTTGAAGCGCTTGACGATTTGCTCCACGGATTCCACTTCCTCGATCGGCACGGGAGTGCGTTGCTTGAAATCAAGTAACCCACGCAGCGTGTAGTGCTGCTTCATTTGGTTGTTCACCAGCACGGCGTATTGCTTGTAAGTCTCGTAACTGCCGGTCCGCACTGCTTTTTGCAGGGTGTGGATGACCTGCGGACTGAAGAGATGCGCTTCGCCTTCCTTGCGCCATTGGTAGTCGCCGCCCACTTCGAGCGTGTGACCGTTCACCTGGCGATCTGGGAACGCGTGGTTGTGGCGCATGAGCAGTTCGCGGGCGATCACTTCCATATCCGCGCCTCCGATGCGGCTGGCGGTGTTGGTAAAATATCTGTCCACCACCGCGCGATTGAGGCCTACGCACTCAAAAATTTGCGCACCGAGATAGCTTTGGATCGTGGAGATGCCGATCTTGGAGGCGACCTTGACGATGCCCTTGGTGGCAGCCTTGACGTAATTCTTACAGGCGGTCTTGTGATCGGTATTCACAAGTAACCCCTGCCGGATCATATCGTCGAGCGTCTCGAAAGCCAGGTACGGATTGATCGCGCCGCAGCCGTAGCCGATGAGCACGCAGAAGTGATGCACCTCCCGCGGTTCGCCCGATTCGAGCACCAGCCCGACGCGCGTGCGCGTGCCGGCCCGGATCAGGTGATGATGCAACCCAGCCACAGCGAGCAGCGCGGGAATAGCGGCGTTCTGCTTATTGATGCCGCGGTCACTGAGAATGATGATGTTAACACCCGCAGCGATGGAGCGATCCGCCTGAGCACAAACTTCGGTCATCGCCTTCTCCAGGCCTTTTGCCCCCTGCTGTGCTTCGAAAAGAATGGGGATCGTCACGGACCGGAATTGCCCTTCGGCGACGTGCTTGAGCTTGGCGAGCTCCTCGTTGGTGAGGATCGGCGATTTCAGCTCGATGAGATGGCAGCTTTCCGGCGTCGGATTGAGCAGGTTGCGCTCGGCGCCAATCGTTGTGACGGGTGAAGTCACAATCTCTTCGCGGATGCAATCGATCGGTGGATTCGTTACTTGAGCGAAGAGCTGCTTGAAATAGTCATAGAGCAGCTTCGATTTATCGGAAAGAACCGCGAGCGGGATATCCGTGCCCATCGAGCCGACCGCTTCCACACCGTCCTTGGCCATGGGCAGGAGCAGCATGCGCTGGTCTTCAAAGCTATATCCGAAGGCTTGCTGGCGCTGGAGCACCGTCTTGTGATCCGGCACCGGCACTTCGGGCGCATCCTTCACCTTCGCCAGTTCGACGAGGTTATCCTTGAGCCACTGCCGGTAAGGCTGCTTCGCCGCGATGGTTTCTTTGATTTCCTGGTCGGCGACGATGCGGCCCTGCTCCATATCCACAAGGAACATGCGGCCCGGCTGCAATCGGCCTTTGAAAGCCACATTCTCCGGTGCCACCGGAAGCACGCCGGCTTCCGAAGCCATGATCACGAGATCATCCTTCGTCACGTAGTAGCGCGAGGGACGCAGGCCGTTGCGATCCAGCGTCGCGCCGATGGATTTGCCATCGGTGAAGGCGACGGATGCGGGGCCATCCCACGGCTCCATGAGGCAGGAGTGATATTCGTAGAACGCCTTCTTTTCGTCGCTCATCGATTCATGGCCGAGCCACGGCTCAGGAATCATCATCATCATGGCATGCGGCAGCGAACGGCCACCCATGACGAGGAGTTCGAAAACGTTGTCGAACATTGCAGAGTCCGACCCGTTGACGTTCACAACGGGGAAGATTTTCTTGAGATCAGCGCCAAAGAGCTCGCTCTCGAGCAGCGACTCGCGGGCTTTCATCCAGTTGATATTTCCACGGAGCGTATTGATCTCGCCGTTGTGCGCGATGTAGCGGTACGGATGCGACCGTTCCCAACTCGGGAAGGTATTTGTGGAGAAGCGCGAATGCACCAGCGCGAGCGCGGAATCGATATCGGGATCGCGCAAGTCGGGGTAATACTTGTCCACCTGCTCCGGCATAAGCATGCCTTTGTAGATGACCGTGCGGCAAGAGAGGCTGGCGCAATACCAGGCTTCATCGGCGTGAGCGGTGCGCACTTCGGCGTGAGCGCGCTTGCGGATGATGTAGAGCTGGCGCTCAAAGGCCTGGTCGTCGGCGCAGTTCGTGCCGCGCTTGATGAAGACCTGCCGCATGAACGGCTCGCTGGCCACGGCGGTCGCGCCGAGAGACGAATGGTCCGTCGGAATGTCACGCCATCCGAGCACTTCCTGGCCTTGCTCCGCCGCAATCTTGGCGAAAGTTTGCGCGCTGGCTTCGCGGATTTTCGGATCGCGCGAGGTGAAGACCATGCCAACGCCGTACTGGCCGGCACTGGGCAAAGTGATGCCGAGCGGTCCGGTTACTTTGGCGAGGAATTTGTGCGGCACCTGCATGAGGATGCCGGCGCCATCGCCCGTATTGGCTTCGCAGCCGCAGGCGCCGCGATGGTCGAGGTTGACCAGGATGGTAAGAGCTTGCTCGATGATTTCGTGGGAACGTTTCCCCTTCATTTGGCAAACGAAGCCGACGCCGCAGGCGTCGTGCTCAAACTGCGGATCGTAGAGTCCCTGTTTTTCGGGTAGTCCCTGGCGCGTCATGTCAGTGTTCCTTGTTTAGCTGGTGGATGGGGGAAGGATGTGAAAGTTGTGTAAAAGCGGTGGACGCCGACACGTCGTGGGGAAAGCGTTGCGTGAGTGGGCTGTTCCCTTCGCGGCGCGAGCACAAATCGGATGCCCCGGAAAAATGCGTGCGGCTGCTCGGCGGGTTGCCGAGCAGGACAGGCGGGACGCTTGCGGCGCCCAAACCTCGATTTGAGAATGCGATTGGCGCTGTCTGCACGACCGATTTTGTAAACGGGCTGTCTTTTCTGTCCGAAATTGATACTTTTGCAACCGCAAAATGACCGATTTTGGGAGAATTTTCAAATATTCCCGCCGAGAAACTGCCAAGAGGCTGTAAAAATGGCTTCAATGGCGATTTGCGCCCTTGGGTGGAAAGACCTCCGGAACGGGAAAAAGGGAGAGGCCTAAACCGAATCACTCCAATGCTCCGGCTTTGCGGTTCACCCCTGCGGCCTAAAACTGATGAAGACTGTTCGTCGCGGATGGCGGTTTTCCCTTAAAATTTCCCGATCCTGCGGAATTGGAGCGCGCAGGCAGGCGCGACCGTCGAGCGCTTTCGCGGCAGTCCCGCAGGGTCATCAGCGGTTCGACCTCACGGCAGCCGACGGCTTTCCTCATCCACAGTATCCACTGTAGAGTGAAGAGACTTTAAGCAAAAACGGCAAGTGCAATCGGTTACAACCCATTTTCAGGCTTCACGCCCTTAACGATTCAATCTCGCCGCAACGGCCGATCCAGCAGAACGGCCAGCATCTTTTCATGGCGCGTGAGGAAATCGCGTGTTACTTGAAAGTGCTGCGTTTCCTCGTATTTGCGTTCATGGATGCCATCCTCGCACAGCTCGTAGATGACGGCATCGGGATAAGCCATGAGGATGGGTGAATGGGTGGCGATGACCAATTGCGAATGCTGACGCACAAGATCATCGATGAGCGTGAGCGCGCTCATCTGGCGCTGGGGCGAGAGGGCGGCTTCGGGTTCATCGAAAATATAGAATCCATCGCCGCGCAGGCGGGGGGTCATCAAAGTGAAGAATGATTGCCCATGCGATTGCTCGTGCAGGCTGCGGTCGCCATACCAAGGGGTCGCGCCGGTTTGGTCGATATAGCTGGCGACGTTATAAAAGCTCTCCGCGCGCAGGAAAAAGAAGTCGCTGGGGTACACCGCCGATCGCTCGATGGTAAGATGCTCGTGCAGATCGGAATGGGTTGCGCGGGTCTCGAAATTGAAATCCCGGCTGCCGCCTTCGGCGTTGAGGCCATAGCGAACCGCCAGCGCCTCGACGATGGTCGATTTACCCATGCCGTTCTCGCCGATCAGGAAAGTAACAGCGGGATGCAGCTTCAGCCGCTCGAGCGAACGGATCGCAGGAATCGAATACGGATAAATCGTGAAATCCGGGATGGAGTGGCGGTCAAGGCGGATGGCGCGGATGAAGCCGGCGGGCATATGGGAGAGAAAACGAGTGCAAGTAAATCACACCGTCGCAGACCTCTGAGCAACAATTAGTGACATCCCCCCTTCCGTGGACGTCTCTGGAATTCCACGGTCCGTTGTTAGATTGCCGGCTGCCCTCATTGAGGGCGATTTGGATAGAGATAAGGCGCCTCCAAAATCAAGAGCATGAGCGCCGTTCGATGAACCAGATATTCAGGCTTGTCCTTTTCGTAATCGATGTAGCTGTCGTTTTTAACGAAGCTAAAGGTTCCGTCGGCTTGTTGCTTTGCCACTACGGATTTCATGAAAGGATATATTCCGGGAGGGTGACCTTCCGTCATTTTTGATGCCGCGCGCACGGCGAAGAAAGTGTCCATCAATCCGCTGATTGCACCCGATTCTTGAGAGGTTAGGCCGTAAACCTTGGAAAGGTCAGGCGGCCGAATCTTTTTGCTTCTAAACGATACTAGATATGCGCCGGAGCCATTGGCGGAGACGTTCGGTCCCCCAACATACATGGGATAATTGATGGACCCATGATAACTCAGCGGCTCGTCATGACCGAGTTTTTCGGAATACTTTACCGCTTTGTCGAGGCATTCCTTGGTTTGCGCGTCGGCCAGTTTTGTCGATGAGAAAGCCCGAAGGGCTAACACCTGCCACGCTGTGGTGAGAGTGCATCCGACGGATTCTTTAATAAAGTGTTCATTCCATGAACCGTCCGCATTCTGGGCAGCGACAATTTTGGAGACCGCAAGTTGAAGAAGCTTATCTAGCTTTGGATCCGGAGAGCAGGAATCGAATTCCGAAAGCCCCGTAACGATCATGGCGTGGTGAATCGGATCCAGGTAGCTCGTCCAATAGATTAATGACTCCCGAGGAATGTTTTGCGGTGCAATCCCGATGCTTTGGACGATCGTTCCCACGGAAGTCATGGTTGGAATTCCAGCAACCGTCTGAACCGTCGGAGGTTTGCGCAATGAAAGATAGCCTTCATATTCCGTGCCCAAATCCACCAGCCGATCCTTGGCCTTGATCATCGCCGGTCCGTAAGGGCTTTTCTGAGGCAGATGACCGTGGCCGATGAATGCAAGAAGCGATAACGCCGTGGCCCCTGAGCGGTCATAGCCCTCGCGTTGAAAGAAACCATCTTCGCTTTGCTGCGTTGAAATCCATTTCAGGCCCAGTTCCACGGCCTTTTCGCTCGCGGTGAAACTTTCGTTCTCACCATTGATGAAAAGGGCCTGCGCTCTTGATAGCGAGTCCAGCCGCTGTCGTAAGGCGGGCGGCACAGACGCCGTGTCTGGCCGAGGCGCAAGCTGTGCAGACGTGTGAAGCGACGCCAAAGCAAAGAGCAGAACTCCCAGAATTCCTGTGCGGCGAAAGGTTCGAGACCAGGGACTTCGCGAATGCTTCGCCGCAGAAGCCCAGGCACCGCGACAGTTCGAAGTGGATACCGCCAAAACCATGAAAATGGGGATACACCGACGCTTGAAGGAAAGGCGAGGCTTTTCTCCACCAGTGGCTCAGCGCCAACGCACCCACCGTAACCGTGCGAGCCATTCCCATCTTGCGGACGGTTCCACACGTCCCTAAAGTAAATTCCCTTTTCTCGATTCGTATGTCTCCCTCTCGCATCAGCGCACTCGCCGCTGTCCTCGTTCTTCTCATCGTCTCGGTCGCCTCTTCTTTCGCGCAGTCCGACACCATGCTCCAAAATCTGGCGCGGATGCGCAATCGCTGGGAGCAGAATCCCAAGGACCTGGAGTCGGTGTATGTTTACATGACTTCGGCGGCGCAGGATCCCCTGGAGAAAGGGGTCGTGTATCAAAACATCGTGAGCATGTTTGCCCTCAAAGGGACGAAGACCTATGCGGACGACATTGCCAAATACAGTGAGAAGGTGATGGAACTGCCTTACAAATCCTCCGATCTCGCCCAGATGTATCTGGATTGCGGCGATGGCTTAATCGCCGATGCCCCGAAGGGCGCAGACGGCACGGCGGAATTAAAGGAATCAGACCGCACGGACGTGGCGAAATGGTATCTGCGCGCGATGAAGATCCTGTTGGACACGATTTCTTTCGACGAAGCAGACGCGGCGGACAACCCCGGTGCGACCGAAGCCGAAACCAAAACGCAGCACGATCGTAACGCCATGGTGGCCAAGCGCAATGCGTGTCTAACCTATTTGAAGGAACTGTACGGGACGGAGCCGGCGGAACTTGCCAAGCTAAGCGATCTCGCCTCCCACGAACTGGGAGAAAAAGCCCGCGGAGAAATGCTTCTTAAAGCGCTGCGCGGAGAAAAAGTGGGTGACGCACCCTCTCCGCAGACGGGTCTGGCGCAATCGGCATCGGCGGCTTCGCAGGCGCCCAGCGCGCCAGAGTCCGGATCGGGAAATCTCATCGCCTTTCTGGCCGTAATCGCCGTGGCGGGAATCAGCGGGCTCGTGTGGTTTATGAAGAAGAAAGCTATCTAGTCAAAGCGGGCTCTTTTGCCGCGGCAGCCAGTGTGACCCGCCATCCGCCGCGATGGCAGCAATTCATAGCAAACGGGCATTCCCTAGTTTTCCACTTTCGGATGCTGCTTTTGGTACTCCAAAAATACTTGAGGCAATTTGCACGGTGTCCCTTCCTTCAGGCTCCAAAGGAACTGGCTGATTTGTACGCCGCTGCCGGGGTCACCAATGTAAAAACCGCGGCCATCCGCCATTCTAAAAAAGGCGGAACAGGGACTGCGTTCCACCAGCGTCGCTGTACACGACGGCATCGCAGCGATTTTTGCGGCGGTTTCGTAAAGCGGGGCGTTGATGTAGTTCAGGTACGCTTCGGGTAGCTTGCAGTTTTGGCCATCTTTGAGGGTGCCGAGAAAATGCCACACCCACTGCTCGCCCGTCGGGCTCCCGAGGATAAATCGCTTTCCCTCCGCAGTGGTGAAGCTGCCGGCGTATTCGGAGATTCTGGAAAAGGTTCCGGTGCAGGGGGGTACCGCCTCGATTTCCTTTGAAGTGACGTAGGTGGGAATGGATTTCTCGTCCGCAGCAGCAGAGGCGATCCAGAAAAGGAGACCCATAAGGACGTGTAAGGGCGAGTTCATCAGGAAGGACACGAATTCCCGGGCGCGTTTCTTAGCGTGTCCAGGAGCGCACCCTGCGAGGCATCGGAATGCACCTGGCGCCCTTGGGAGAGAAACGCCGTCTTCCAGAAACATCCGCCATTGACAACAAATCGGGCCGATGGCAGGAGATAGTCCCCATCCCCAACCTGAACCTAAATTAAGCACATATATGCAGACCCCTGAGCAGCAGAAACAGCAATGGGTGCAGCCGGAAGCCAGCGCGATTTCGGTGAGCATGGAATGCACCTCCTACGCGGAGGTTCTGGCGCCGTCCGCTTCCTAAGGACTTAGCCAATTTTCAAAAAAGCGAAGAGTTGTCGCGGACTGCGAAGTGCCGTGGCAACTCTTCGTTTCGCCTCCGTCTCCCCCCGACACTTCGCCTTTTTCTTCCCTATGAAACGTCTTTCCTTGGGCTTGCTGGCGGCTGCCAGCATGGCAGCAACGGTCACCGCTGCCGATGATTCTTATCTCTACGTGACCAACGAGGTTTCGAATGACACAAGCGTCATCGACCTCCAGACCAATCAACTCGCAGGCACCTACCCGATCGACCTGAGTTCTGGAAAAGTCCTCGGCAAGGTGGAAACCACCGCTGAACCGGAAGGAGTCAATTTGACGCCCAAGCCAGCTTCAGAAGGCGCCGTCGCAGATAGCAAACCCGCCGGCGGTGCGGATGCCGCAAAGGCAGAGCTGGCGCGCCGCGAAATCGAATTCACCGGTGATGCTTTTGTGCAAGCAGCCGCGGATGGAAAAGAGGATGTCGTCGCGCTTTTTCTCGAAGCAGGGATGGATTCGAATATCACTAACAAATATAGCTACACGCCGTTGATGTTTGCTTCCGGCCAGGGACGGCTCCCCATCGTGAAGCTGCTCGTGGAGCACAAGGCAAACGTCGACGCCAGGAGCAAGGACGATATGACCGCGCTCATGTCCGCAGCCAGCGAAGGCCGTGTGGACGTCGCGGATTACTTGTTAGCCCACGGCGCGGATGTGAATGCGAAACGCGGGGACGGATACAACGCGCTGATCTGGGCGGCATCAAATGGCCAGGCCGACGCCGTAAACCTGCTTCTCTCCAAGGGGGCCGAGCTCGAGGCCAAGGAAAACCTTGGCGCGACTGCGCTCATCGTAGCTTCAAACAATCCCACCAAGGAAGACGCCGATGGTAAAACGCTCCCAGCCGTGGAAGCGCTTCTCAAAGCGGGCGCCAACGTGCACCTCAAGGCTCGCGACGGCCAGACAGCTCTCATGACTGCGGCGACCAAGGGTGAAGATGATATCGCGGAAAAGCTCATCGCTGCCGGCGCGGAGATCGACGTGGTGGATGCGGAAGGCCGTTCCGCCCTGATCCATTCCGCGCAAATGAAGGCCCCGCCTTCGACCGCCCGCCTTCTTTTGAAACACGGCGCGAACGTAAACCTCCAAGCCAAGGACGGCACTACCGCTTTGATGTGGGCCGCCCACCGGAAACTGACCGGCGTGCTGAAGGCTCTCCTCGCGACCGGAGCCGATCCCGATGTGCAGGATCTGGCGGGCCGCACCGCTCTCATGCATGCGGTTAAATTCGCGCGCGGCGATTGCGCCCAACTGCTGCTGAGCAGCGGCGCGGACACCAATATCAAAGACGCCGATGGCAACACCGCCGGCGATCTCGCACAGCGTGCCCACCAGGATTGGTTCCTGGCGATGCTGCAGAATCCGACCCAAGCCGCGGCGGATCCCGCCAAGCCGAAGACCGAAAAGACCGCGGAGCCGACGCCGGCCGCAAAGGCGCCCTGATTTTGGTGTTACTTCAAGGCGGCGATCGATTTGAATCGAGCCGCCTTCGCACGGCAGGCACCTGAATTGAGAGCAACTCTCAACTTTCGACTCTCAACTCTCAACATCCAAGGATGATGAAGCGAGAAGCGAGGTTCAGATTAAAAGCCGCGTTGGTATCTGGAAAACATCATCCAAGTAGCGTGCCGGTTTTACCACTGCGTCACCGCGAATCTTTTGGATGTTGAGAGTTGGGAGTTGAAAGTTGAGAGTTGCTTCTGAGAACTTTTCCGAGCGATCAACCCTACCCTTCCCGATCCCCTTTTTCATGAGCTCCGCCGCTTCTCTCTGGCCCCGCGAAGAATTCATCCAGCGTCTTCGAAACGTTGGAACGAGCCGATACCATCATCTGCATCCGGTCCACGTGCTCATGAATGCGGGGAAACTCGATGAAGCTTCCATCCGCACGTGGGTGATCAATCGGTTTTACTACCAGATCAATATCCCGATCAAAGACGCGGCGATTCTGTCGAACTGCCCGCTGCGGGATGTGCGGCGTACCTGGCGGCATCGCATCGAAGATCACGACGGCTTCGAAGGTGCCGAAAAGCCCGGCGGCATCGAGTCATGGCTGCGCCTCGGGTCAGCGTGCGGCATTTCCCAGGAAGAAATGTTTGATCCGCGTTCGATTCTGCCCGGGGTGCGCTTCTCGGTGGATGCCTACGTCAATTTTACGCGAACCAAGCCCTGGCCAATTGCCATGGCCTCATCGCTAACGGAGCTTTTTGCGCCGGATTTGATGGCCGATCGCCTGCGCGCCTTCGAAACCCACTATACCTGGGTGAAGCCGTGGGGTTTCGATTATTTTAAGAAGCGGCTTACGCAGGCACGGACAGATTCCAACGAAGGGCTGGAGATCACCATCCGCTACTGCGACACGCCGGCGTTGCAGCAGGAGGCAGTTGATGCCCTAAGCTTTAAGTGCGATGTGTTGTGGTCGATGCTGGATGCCATCGCCATCGCCTGTGGTATCCCGCTTTCCAAGCCCGGCACGCATGAATCTTCTCCTTCTCCCGCCCGCACCTAATCGCGCAGCAGCGGTGCTGCGCCACACCGCGCTTTGATCCATGGGAGTCAAACTCAACCGGCGCGCGCGGCTTCAGCAGGATAAAGTAACAGGATCGCCCATCCTGCTCTATCCCGAGGGAGTGCTCATGCTGAATGCGACCAGCGAAGCCATCGTGAAGTTGTGCGATGGCAGCCGCACGATCCCGGAAATGGCCACGCATCTCGCGGAATCGTACAACGCACCCAAGGAAATCATCGAAGCAGATGTGCGCAAGCTGCTCGACCGCCTCGCGCAGCTGAACCTCCTTTCCTCTCCGTCGCCCGAATCGATGGAGGCTCCCCCTGCATGAACGCCCAAGCGCCTCGTCTTTTTAGCATTCTCGCTGAACTCACCTATCGGTGTCCCCTGCACTGCCCCTATTGCTCCAATCCGGCGGTGTTGCGTTCCAATGGACGCGAGTTAACGACGGAGGAATGGCGGCGCCAGTTTTTTGATGCCGCGGATTTGGGTGCCCTGCATGTGGGCCTGTCTGGCGGCGAACCGCTTACCCGGCCGGATCTCGCGGAGCTGGTGAAAGCAGCAAGAGAAGCGGGTTTGTACACGAACCTGATCACGAGCGCACTCGGACTGAATGCGCGGCGATTGGGCGAGCTCAATGATGCCGGTCTGGATAGCATCCAAATTAGTTTTCAGGCCGATCAAGCCGAACTAGGCAACAGCATCGCCGGAATCGATGCGCACGAGCGCAAGCTGGAAGCGGTGCGGTTGGTCAAAGAGACGGATATTCCTTTGAGTCTGAACGTGGTGTTGCATCGCGGGAACATCGATCGGCTGAGCGAGATCATTGCGTTCGCGGAGCGGCTGGGAGCGGAGCGGCTCGAGCTGGCCAATACACAATTTTACGGGTGGGCTTTTCGCAATCGGGCTCAATTGCTGCCTTCGCGTGAACAAGTAACGAAGGCCGCCGCCATTGCCATGGAGGCTTCGAAGCGTCTGACCGGGAGCATGGAGTTGCTCTTCGTCGTACCGGATTATTTTTCGGATCGTCCCAAGCCGTGCATGCATGGCTGGGGTCAGCGCATGTTAACAGTGAATCCGCATGGCGACGTTTTGCCTTGTCCGACGGCGAGCGAGATTAAATCGCTGAGCTTTGATAACGTGCGCGAACGCTCGCTGCCGGAAATCTGGCGCGAAGGGATCGCGTTTCAGCGGTTCCGGGGCACGGAATGGATGCCCGATCCCTGCAAATCGTGCGAATTTCGCGAAATCGATTTTGGCGGGTGCCGCTGTCAGGCCGCTTTGCTCACGGGGGACGCGGCGGTGACCGATCCGGTGTGCAAATTGTCACCTCACCATTCCGTGCTGACAACAGCCCTCGAAGAAGCTTTCGCGGCGAGTGTAAAGGCGGCGGCTTGGGAAGCCGGAGCCCTGAATTTCAGGCAAAATCCGAGCGTGGCAGCGGTTCCCGTCTGACGTTTAAACCTCGGCGCTTCTTTTGCGGGAGCTGCCGCCGCGAATTACCGCGGCTCGCTCTTTACCGCCACCGCCGGTGGTTCTTCGAAGGTCACACTGAACGGCGCGAATTTGTTGACGCCGCCAATCTGCACTTGCGCGTACAGACGGACAAAACCGGCTTTCATGGGGATAAACTGAAATTCGAGATCAGGTCCGCCGTGAGAATCCGCAGGCACTGGGTCCGGACCCGAAGGGTGAATGTGCATGATCGTCTCCCGGTCATCGTAAAAACCGACGAGGTGAGCGAACACTCCCATCACGGGTTCCAGTTTCGTAAATGGCTGTCCATCAGTGGTTTGTGTAATGTGAATCTTACCGGTGATCGGCTCTCCGCGAATCAGGCGATCTCGGTCGAACGACAGCGTATAAGTCAGGTCATCGATCTGCGCTTTCAAAACAGTCTCCTTGCTGCCGATCGACTGGCCTGCCCCGGTACCGGGAATGTCGGTCCTGGCATATTCCTGGCGGCTGGTGACAACCGGAACGATGTCCGCAAAGAGCCGGTAAGGCCCGGGTTTGGTCGGGGTGAAGGAAAAGGTGAAGTCCCCCGGTTTTTCGGACGGTACGGGATGGACGTGATGGTAATCGCTGAGGCTTTCGTCGACTATTAAAAGATGAATGGGCTGCGTGTGAATGACTATTAATTCATTAACAGTCACAGGTTTTCCTGCATTTGTCTGGAGGTGAAGCAGGGCCTTCGTTTCCACGCCCGGCTGGAGCGGCGCAGGCGTTTCCACTTTTGCCGTGATAGTGCTGATCGGCTCCGTCAAAGCTACTTGGAATGCCTGTTTCGGGATCATGGCCATTCCGCAGACCGGACAATTTCCCGGGCTGAGCCGCGTTTGTCCCGAGTGCATAATGCAGGCGTAAATTGGAGGATCCACTTTCTCAGAAAAAATACCCTTTGGAACTTTTGACTTGACATCTGCCCATGCTTTTTTGATGTCTTCCGTGCGCTCCGCCGCACCCACGCCATCTCCGTTGTCGGAGGCGCTGGAGAGGCGCATCGACCCATTGCTTACGGCGTCCAGACTGGCTTCTACGGCCGCTGTATCCGCACCTGCGCCCAGGTCTGCGCTATGGGACCGAAGGAATTTGATGGCGAGTTCCAGGGAAATGGCCTTGGGATGGATATCAGGCACGGTTTTGGGTGGCAGCAGCGCGATAATGTCGGCGAGAGCCTTGTCCACATAGGCTCCGGCTTGGCTGACGCGCTTTTGGGTATCGGCTTGCGAGGCTTTGGTTTCCGCCCAGAGGCGGCCGAGGAAGGCAGTTGCGACCAGGAGCGAAAGGAGGACGCAACGCTTGACAAGAGAAGACGGGAGGATCATAGCTTTCGATTGCGAGGAGAACAAACTATGTCACAACCCGCAATGCGAAACATCCATCAATTCGGAGCCTCCTCAAAAACCGGAAGTGCGTTGTTGGCGCTGCTAATGATCGGCTCGTTAATGCCTGCTCCTTCCTGGAGTTGTGGTGCGGCTTGGTCAAACGAGTTTTCCGTGGCGGCGCATCGTGCGCAGATGAGCGAGCATCCGATCCTGATCATTTTCATGGGCTCGGATTGGGACGAGATGAGCAAGACGCTGGATCGGGAGGTTTTGAAAAATCCGGATTTCGGGGGCTACACCAAATTGAATTTTGTACTGATGAAAGCGGATTTTCCGCAGGAGCAGCTGCAGCCGCCGGACGTTCAGGTGGCCAATTTGGAGATGGCGGCGAAGTATAAGATCAAATCATTTCCGACCTTGCTCTTGGTGGATTCCAATGGAAACGAGCTGGCTCGGACGGTGTACCAGGGGTGGAAGTTCGAGGAGTTCATGACCAATATGAATGCGCTCGCCCAACAGGCGCGCACTCCGAAGGCGAATTCCTAGGGGAATCGGATTGGGAGTGTATCCGGGATGAGGAGTGTGGTAGGAAAAGAGCCCATTAGCTCCATCAATTGTTCCACGTGGAACATTGCCTGTGTTTGTTTACCCTAAATCCTACGACGTCATTGTAATCGGTGCCGGCCATGCCGGCATCGAAGCCGCTTCTGCTGCCGCCCGCATCGGCGCAGATACCCTCATCCTGACCCAGAATCTTGATTCCGTCGGTCAGATGTCCTGCAATCCCGCCATTGGCGGACAAGCCAAGGGGCAAATGGTTCGAGAGATCGATGCTCTCGGCGGAGCGATGGGTTTAAATACCGATGCCACGGCCATTCAGTTCCGGATGCTCAATGCCGGAAAGGGCCCAAGCGTACGTTCACCTCGGGCACAATGCGACAAGAAGGCTTACCAATTTCGAGCCAAGGCTGTGCTGGAACGGCAGAAGAACCTGGACATAAAGCAAGGGAACGTGACCCGCATTCTGCCAGGAAGCGACGGAGTGGAAGCGGTCCAGACCAATCTAGGAGTTCAATTTCGTACACGATCCGTCGTTGTCACAACCGGGACATTCATGCGTGGACTGTTGCACGTCGGAATGCAGAATCAGGCAGGGGGGAGAATGGGTGACAGCTTTTCAACACTGAGCGATTCTCTGGCCGAGCTTGGCTTTGAGATCGGAAGGTTTAAAACAGGCACACCGTGTCGCCTCCACGGCCGCTCCATTAACTTCTCCAAATGCGAGCCACAGGGAGGGGATGAACGGCCGGAGCCGTTCTCATTCGTGCCGGAACTGCTCACGCATGAAAGGCACGATATCTTCGATCTCAATTACTTTCACGATGGAGTGTTCCACGTGGAACAATTGCCTTGCTGGATCACCCAAACCAACTCCACCACCCACGACCTCATTCGGGCAAATCTCGACAAGTCTCCGCTTTACGCGGGCCGAATCGAAGGGGTCGGACCTCGCTACTGTCCCTCAATCGAAGACAAGGTGGTCCGCTTCGCTGAGAAGGATTCGCATCAGATCTTCCTCGAACCGGAAGGCCGCCATACCGAGGAGTATTACGTCAACGGAGTTTCCACGAGCCTGCCGATAGAGGTTCAGTACCAATTTATCCGCAGCATTCCCGGATTGGAGAACGCCGAAATCATGCGCCCAGGCTACGCGGTGGAATACGACTATTGCCCGCCGACGCAGCTCTGGCACACTTTGGAAACGAAGCGCCTCCCCGGGCTCTACTTCGCCGGCCAGATCAACGGGACCTCCGGTTACGAAGAAGCGGGAGCACAAGGCTTAATCGCTGGCGCGAATGCCGCGCTGAAGCTGAACGGAAAACCGGCCCTGGAGCTATCGCGAGCCGACGCGTATATCGGCGTCTTGATCGACGATCTCGTGACCAAAGGTACGCCTGAACCCTACCGAATGTTTACGAGTCGAGCCGAACACCGGCTCCTCTTGCGACATGACAATGCGGATCTACGGCTTTCTTCCATCGCCGCCAAAGCAGGGCTAATCGACGATTTGCGCCGACAGAAAGTACAGCACCGGGTCGAGCAACTTTCCGCCGCCAAAGCGCTGACTGAGGAACGTCGCATCGAGGGCTTTCCTCTTGCACGCTGGCTTCGTCGACCCGAAAACACCGTCGCGGCGCTTCCCGAAGATGTTAAATCAGCCTTTCCCGAATCGGTCTGGGCGGCCTTGGAAATCGAACTGAAATACGAGGGCTATATCACCCGGCAGGAGGCGGCCGTCGAACGATTGAAGCAAGCGGAATCAAAGCGGATCCCGTCGAGCCTCGACTATGAATGTGTCAATGGGTTGCGGGCAGAGACGAGGCAGAAGTTGGGCAAAGTCCGCCCAGAGACGTTGGGGCAGGCTTCGCGGATCAGCGGGGTGACACCAGCGGATATTGCGCTGTTGTCCATCTACCTGCGCAAAGGCAGTTGATATTTCTTTTATCTCTCGGTCGGCTTTGTCTGTCAGGGTTTGCCCGTAGGTTTTCCCGCGTTTGACTTTTCCCACTTAAGTATTTATACGGTCTTCGCCCATTCGTCCCCGAACAACTACTAACTGCCCCCGCGCTCAGTCTTATGAAGAGGAGATTGTCCACCCTTGTTGCCGTAACGTTTGGTCAAAAATTCTTCCGTAAATCCCGACCGGCAAAATCGCCAAGGATCGCCAGCGATCTTGAACTCCTCGAAAGCCGCATCGCACCGGCCACGCTCTATGTGGGGCATGCCAGCGATTACTCCATAGTGACGGACCACGGAGTAATCGGAGTCGTGGACACTGGGGACGTCGTTACTTGGAACCCGGGCGCCGGCAGCCACCTCAGCACACCCGGTCACAACCTAACTATCGGCACCGACGCCTTCCTTTCCATCAGCTCCGCCATCACGGCTGCCAGCTCCGGAGACACTATTGCGGTATCCACCGGAATATTCAGTGAGAACGTCACCATCAATAAACCACTGACCCTTCTCGGAGCGAACAGCGGTGTAGCGGGTTCTGATGGCGTGCATCGGCCAGCGGAAACGAGCATCCAGACGGTCGGCAACCAAAACGCCGTCGTCACGATTAGCTCGAGCAACGTCACGATCGACGGTTTCACCATCAATGGTGATGATCCTTCCGTCACGGGAGCTCCAACAGCAAGCGGCGATGACGCCAATGTGCTGTATGGCGTTCGGCCTACCGCGGGTTTCTCCAATCTCACGATGGAAAATAACATCGTGAAGCATGCGGCCATCGGCTTCCGTGGTGACGGCACCGCGAGCAGTAATTTGATCACGCAGAACTGGTTCGACGACATCGGCAATTACGATTTCGGCTATGCCGTCTCGCTGCGGACGAATTTTTACGCGGACGTCACCAATAATTTGATGACTCGCGTCTGGACGGGCGTGCACACCAACAATTTCTTTCAGGCCGGACCGGCGACCTGGTCGGTGAGCGGCAATACCATTCACAGCTATGCCGGCGGCATCTGGGACAACCTGCAATACCAGGCGGCGCGGTCGCTCACGATTGACAGCAACCAGATTTCCGCCGAAACCGGCGCGGTCGCCGGAAACATCGGCATTTTGCTAATTACCATTCAGGATACGGTCACGGCGAATATCACGCACAACACGATTACCGGCACGGATTACGGTGTGCTGGCCTGGAATACCTCAACAAGTAACGCACCGGTTCTCGATTCCACGGACACGATTACCGGCACAAAGATCGCCGGCGTGAATTTTGTTGACAATCTCGCGTCAACCCCGATCGGCACCACGGTCTTCGGAACAGCGGCGGCTTCCCATCTGACGCTGAATGGTGTCGGGATTACGGCGGCTTCCGGCACGGGCGTAATTCTTGACGCCACGGCCGGTTCACCGACCGCCACTACCCTCACGATCAGCGGTTCCACCGCGATTTCCGGCGGCGCCACCGGCCTGAAAGTCACAGGCTCGCTCGCCGCCATCACGGGCAACACTCTTAACTCCACGGTATTCACCGGCCAATCCAGCCAGTATATTCAATTAACAAGTAACGCTCTTGGAGGCGCAACGATTGATGCCACCGGCGTGACCTTCGACGGATTGACCGGCGCAACCGCCACCCCCGCGCAGAATTTTGCCATCGAGGCGAAAATTACCGATCGACTCGACAATTCGAGCCTGGGGTACGTGCAGATCAAAGCGGGCACCGTTTTCATTTCCCCCGGCGGGATGATTCAGCCGGCCATCAATGCCGCCAACCCAGGTGACATCATTTATGTGCTAGGTGGGAGCTATCCCGAAGCAGTCAATGTTAACAAAGCAGTGACTCTCAGCTTGCTGGGCGGTATCTCCATCAACTCGCTGACTGGAATTCCGACGGCGGATACGGATCTCAACAGCAGCACGCTCACGGTGGGAGACGCAACGAATACTTCTTACCAAGGATTGGTCGAAGGTACAGGCGGGCTGACCAAAGTCGGCGTCGGCACGCTGGCGCTCTCCGGCACAAATACATACAGCGGCGTCACTAACATTAACGCCGGTTCGATCGATGCGCAAAGTAACAGCGCTCTCGGCGTCACTGGCTCCAGCTCCGGCACGGTGGTGGCAAGCGGCGCCCAGCTCGAATTGGAAGGTGGTGTTACTTTGGGCGAAACAATTTCGGCAGCCGGCACAGGACCTGGAGGGCTCGGCGCGATCCACAGCTTGAGTGGCAGCAATCATTTGACTGGTCCGATCACGCTCACTGGTGCAACGACCATTGTCGTGGATGCGCTGGCATCTCTCATTTTCCACGGAGCGGTCGATGGCACGGTGGCGCTGACGCTCGACATTGGCGCCCTCGGGGTTGCTGGATTCTCAGGAGGCATCGGAAGTACTCATCCGCTCAATTCCTTCACGGCGTCCGGTGCTGGCGCGCTCCATCTGGCAGGAGCCGTGGACGTGACCGGCAACACCACCAATATCAATACGCCGCTCGTCTTGACGGGGGATACGAGCATTTCGGATCTCGGCGCGATCAATTTCAATACGGGTGCGACGGTCGATGGAGACGGCAGCGGCCCGTGGGCGCTTACTTTGAGCACGCTCAACACGGTATCCTTTGCGGAAGACGTCGGCGGCTCGGAACCACTCGCAGCCCTCACCATCTCCGCAGTGAATGTCACGGCGAATGGCGCGATCAACGCGGATAGCCTGACGGTGAGCGGGGTGACTGGCGCGGCCACGTTCAACGGCCCGATCGAGCTCACGGGATCCGACACGAATTTCTCGGTTACGGCGAATCAGCTTTTCGTGGAAAACACGGTGGATGCGAATGGCGGAGATATCGTCTGGACCGTCGATCACATCGACATCAGCGCGGATGTGAGCAGCAGTAATGGCTCTCTGACCATTCAACCGATGACCACGGGCCGCACGATCGCCCTCAATTCGGGTACCGGCTCACTGGTGATCTCCAGTACCGACATCGGGCACCTGCAGGA
>FTBB01000030.1_pt1 | contig 93484 bp, 65 predicted proteins | sample 1639251 | NCBI WGS metagenome assembly FTBB01 (sample SAMEA3914864, study PRJEB12502) | metagenome | biome: forest; material: soil | place: USA | collected 2012-03-12 | depth 0.3 m | reverse complement strand
GGCTTCGAGCGCATTGATTGGCCGGATGATCCGGACTACCCGATCACGAATTTCGAGCGGCGTTTTCTCGCCCAGGGTTTGCCGATTTATCGGGCGCGATTGCGAAAGATCTGACCGTTCACAAATCCCTCGGCCAGGATTTCGCCGGGGCGTAAAGTAACGTGCACTGCCCCGGACTCATCCTGGCGGAAAAGCGCAACGCCACGGGAGCGAACCGAGTCGCACCACACCGCGAACTCTTCGGCCTTTTCAGGTGCAGGCGATGCGCAAATGATGGCTTCGGGATGCACTCGCGCCAGAAAATCCGGCGTACCGGAGAGATCTTTCGCATGCTGCCCTTTGACGAGGAGATTCGCCGCCAAATCTTTTTCGTTTTCCATGAGCCATTCCTCCGTGGAATAGCCGCTGTCGGACATGAAGAGGACTTTTACACCCGCGGCCTCGAGCAGGAGCACGAGCGCCTTATCGTCGGCTGCGGACTTTTGAATCCCCGCCGGTGGATAAAGCACACGCAATCGCGCTTCCGGACTTAATTCAATGGTGTCGCCGCGCTCGATGATCCGCCGGCCCATCTGCCTCTCCGCCAGCGTTTCGAGGATATTGCGATGGGTAGTCGAACGATCCTTGAGAGGGGAATCGGCAATGATCCCGGGGTGAAAATCGCCGAGCAGCGGAACCGTACCGCCGATATGCTCAGCATCACCGTGGGTGAGGATCAGGCCTTGCAGCGCATTGGCTCCGCGAGAGCGGAGGTACGGCAGGACGACATTGCTATATTCAAAACCATGGCCGCAATCGATGAGCCAGTCGGCGCCGCCGGCGCGCAGATGCGCCGCGCCGCCGGTCCCGAGATCGAGCACGGTGAATTCGCAGGCGGGTTTCGCGTGAAAGCGCGGGGCTTCCACGTAAACGGCTCCGCCTTGGACACCGGAAAAGAAATGCAACACCCACAGCAGCAATTTGGCACAGCCCCAATTGGCGTTGTTAAATACCGCCGCGACTGATGGAGAGATCCACGAGGTCAGCAGCGATGTAATCCCCAAAGCCATCACCATGAAACCAATGGGCACCGCCGCGATATTGGCAAAAATGGAGGAGATCGAGAATAAGTGAAAATAGCCGGCCGTGAACGGGATTGAGCCGACAAAACAAGTAACGCTCACTGCGGCAAATTGAGCAAAGTGACGCCACAGCCAGCTCCATGCGCGCTGGGGCAAAGTCCAGAGCGCCCTGGGCAGGAATGGATCGGGCAACCCTTTTGGAATCAGCCAGTTCTGCAGCTTTCCCGTGAAGACGATGACGATGAAGACGACCACAAAGGAAAACTGAAAGCCCGCGGAGAAGAGCTGATCGGTATCCCAGGCAAGAACGGCGAGGGCGGCCGCGCTCAGGCTATTGTAGGTGAGCGGCCGGCGGTCAAACAAGTAACCTAAAAGAAAGGCGATCGCCATGATCGTGGCCCGGAGACAACTGGTGCGGAGGCCGGTGACGATGGCATAAAGAACAAGTGCGGCGATGATCACCACTACCGCATATCCCCGCCTGATTTGCAGGGATTTGAGAATGAACCAGAAGATGCCCACGACCATTCCCACGGTGAGACCGCTCACGGCAAAAAGATGCACCGTGCCGGTCCGCTGATAGAGCGCCTTCAAATCTTCAGGCGTATCGTTTTGGATGCCGAGCACGAGGCTCTTAATGATCTCTGCTACCTCGGGGGAATCGGAGATTCCCTGCTCCAGCGTACCGCTGATCCATTGCCTGCTCTTGAGCGCGAATCGCTGGAGCGCTGATCCGCCGTCATGACCAGTGATGCGGCAATCGGATGCATAACGTGTAGTTACTTGTGAATAAATGTCATGACGCCGCTCGTAGCTGGCATAGTCGAACTCTCCGGGATTTCGCGGAGCCGCCAGATCTTGAAAAGAGCCGGTCACTTCTACGCGGTCGCCATATTCCGGGACGGGACCGCTCCATCGCACCCTCGTCAAAGCGTGTGTCGCGAAATGTTTGTCGTCCCATTGCAGTTCATTGAGGCGAAGGAGGAAGTGACAGGTGGTGAAGCGTGACCATTTTTGCGGAGTTTTTGGCTCTTCCCAGACCACGCCCGTGGCATGCACCACACGTGGCGCTTCGGCAAAATTCGCCGCGATTCGTCGAGCCGAGCAGCCGTGGTCTTGAGAGGTGTGGAGCGTGAAAAATGCGGCTGCAACGAAAAGCCAGCAAAGCCAAGTGCGAGGGCGCACAAAGACCGCGCACGCGAGCGCCAGCACTAGTATCAAGTCAATGCTCAGCCAGGTTTCCCACCAATCTCCAAGAGCAATTCCCACCATCGCCGCCAAGGCGACACCCGCCAGCGGAAGTCGAGGCCGGAGGGTAGGGAGCGCCATTTAACATTTGAAATACCTTCCCCTTGATTTCGAAACAACTCTCAACTGCCAACGCTCAATGCGTAACGCTGGACGTGACTGCACACCGGAAACGCCAAACCCTGGAAGCGCCGCTATTTCTTCCCAAACAAACTCCAACCGGTCCCCTTATCCTGCTTGTTTTGCTGGACTTTGAGCTGGCCGAGGAGGCTTTGCAGGCCGAGATAGATTTTGTGCCACTGGCTTTCCACGGTGTGGATGGCATCGGGCATATCCGCCAAGTAACGCAAAGACGGTGCATTGGCAAAGAGCTGGTGCACTTCCTCTTTTTTCGGGCCGCTCTTGCTTTCGGTGGAGGTGAGAATTGCTTCGAGACCTTGAGCAATGATGCTCTTTACTTCGAGGAACTGGTTTTCATCGTCCCGCGAGAATTTCTTGTCCCGCGCCAAATTCACGTAGTGATTAAACTGCTTCCAGCACTCGATGTAGTTCTCGAGGTGAAGAATGAATTCTTCCAAAGTCTTGTAGTGCATGTTGGGAGTGTTGGGCCGCTGCGGGAGCAGCAGGGTCGCAGGAGATAGGAAGATAAGGGCACCGCCGCGCAATTCGCGAGCGCTGATCAGCAGCCCACTATAGCGAATGTGCAAATCGGTGAGAAGCAGATTGGCATTCTGGGCGGAACGGAAGGTCTCCAGCACCACTTTGCCGATTTCCATGACTTTTTCGAGCGGGAATGAACCGGGCAAAGTCGAAGCCGCCAGCTCGCCGCCGCGGTGCAGCGAAAAGCAACCGCTGGGCAGCCGCTCGATGCGCGCCGGTTTATGCTCGCGAGAAAAGGGTTTCAGGACGCCCATTTTGCCTCAATCTGTTTCATGGTTTCGCGAATATGCGGCAGAAGTGCAGACCGCGTGAAGCCTACACCGAGAAATTCGTCGTCGCCCGCGAGGACAGCAACGTGCCTTTGCGGCCCCAGCCCCTCCAAATCGGTCAGCTCTCCCGCTTCAAGTTGGTCTCCCAGACCGCGCAACGCCTGGACATTGACCCGAATCCACCCCGCAAGCCGCTCCGCTTCTTCGCAAGCCCAGTGCTCATGCCGGGTGGCGTCTGCCGCATCCACAGCGATGACGAATTGCACTCCTTTGAAACGCGAATACGAGGCCATGCCGGCAGCTGGGGATTCGGGGCTGTTGATGCCGCTCTCATCCAGCGTCTGCGCCGTCTCCATGAGCAGGCTCTCGTAAGAACTGAAGATCGTCCGCGGCCGCGGGAGATCGCTCGGAAGAATCTCAAAATTGCCAGCTTTCCAGCTCAATAATTCCAAAAATGCTTCTTTTCCGAGAAGATCGCCGGACGCCGCGTCAATAATTTCTCCTTTTTGAATCCAGACGCGTCCTTCCCCCGCTGCACTCGTGATTTTGAGAATCACCGAGCTCTGGGTGAGGCACTCGAGCTGGATGATATCGACGAGTGTCTTGCTCTGCACGCCACGAAAACCACCCTGGGTTTCGCGTTCCAGCATCGATTCGATGCAATCGACGAAGTTAATGATCTCCTTACCCGTCTTTGGTTTCTCGATGTAGAGATCCACTCCCATGGCATAAGCCCGGGCACGGAATTGTTCGTCTTCCGCTCCCGTGATCACCACCACTCGCAAGGCCGGAAATTTTCGCCGCACGATCGCCAAAACCTGGAACCCATCCATCTGCGGCATGCGCAAATCTGCGAGCAAAAGTGAGAAAGGCTCGGATTCGAGAAGCGCCAAAGCACGCGCGCCATTGTCCGCCGTATGAATTTCGGGCTGGCTGGGAAGGCGCGCAAGAATCTCCTGATAGATCTCAAGAATGTCGTGTTCGTCGTCGAGAATGAGGATCTTTTGCTGGCCTAGCATAAAGAAGAGCAGGATGCAGGTTGCACAGAGGGGAAACTCAGGCAATTTCCGAGGTGGCGGGAGAAATGCAACATACGGGTCGGAAGCATTAGCACGAGATACGCCAGAAAAAAGGGTGTGTTGGACACTTTTTTAGCAACGCACTGTTTGGCATCCCACATGCTAAGTCTCAAAGTCGCAATAAAAACAGGCCGCCCCCAATGCTCAATTTCTTCAAAAAAATCTTTCGCAAGCAGCCGCCTAAGCCGACCGTTCCACGAGTGGTGGCGAGGGCGGTCCCTGCTTCGACTTTGGATCCGAACCAGCCGCGGCCTCAGGTAGAGGTGGCTCATCTTTCCCTTGCAGCGATCCTCACCAAGTTTCCGGATGACCTGAAGCGAAATGTCGCCAGTCTTCCTGATCCCTCGGTAACGGTGGCGCTGCCTCTCTCCACGATTCACAAGCAACTGCCCAGCGGTTCGGTAAAAATGTCGCTGGCTAGTCTTTATCGGCAAGCGCCCGTGGGAGTTTTTGCCGCCACAGCCCGCCCGGAAGACAAGCGCATGGTGGAAGTGCCGCTCTCCGAGATATTTCGGCATGTCAAACCGCAGGCCCTTCGCCGCCGCAATGACCAGCGCCGGCAGGATTTGCCCGAGGATGCTTACGAACTTTTTGGCGATAAAGAGAATCCCTACGCCATTGCGCCGGCAGCCCCTTCTGACTATGAAGAGGAGGAAGCACCAGCACCGCCGCCATCCCGCGGCGGGGTGCGCCCGAGCGGCGACATGAGTTCCAGCGTCGCCGCGCCAGCGCCAGCGCCGAGCGTTTCCAAAGGGAAAGCGAAGGCTGGTCCGCCTGCAGCCGCACCGAAGGCCAGCGCGGGAGCGAGCGCAGGCCAAAGCGATTCGCCCCTCGTGCTCCCCATTGCCAACCTGTGCAGCGGATGGCCCGAGCCGATCCGCGCGGAAGCTGAATCCATGGGAGACGCGACCGTTTCTCTGCCGGTGGCCACCATCACTACAGGGGTGGCGAAGGGCAAAGTGACCTTTACGTGGGGTCAAATACGCTCCTGGCTGAATCCAGCACCCTCCGGCGCCAGCCAGGGCAAGGATGCAACGGAACTCGTCCTTCCTCTAAAAGTCGTGGCCCCTGCCTTCCTCGCCCACTCGAGGCCGGCAAGCACACGAAAGAAAATCCAGTTGGATGATAGCATTCCGGCTCTTTTCTCCGGAGGTGAAGCCGCCAAACCCGTCGCGCCTCCTGCACCAGCTCCTGCTCCCGCGAATTTCGCTCCGCCACCATCCATCCCCGCTCCGGCGTTTGAGCCAGCGCCCGCCGCCGAACCGGAACCAGCCCCTGTCCAAGCGGAGGCTCCTGTCTTACCCCCGCCGACCCCAATCCCCTCTCCCGCTCCCGCAGCAGCCGTGGCGCCAGCCGCGCTCGCAGGCCCCCGCAGTATCGGGGAAATGCTCGGATGCGAGGAAAAGCCACAATACAGCCCCCAGGAACTCGTCCTTGCCGCTATCGGTCTCGATGGCGTCGGTGGCGCGGCGATCGGCCTGCACGAAGGACTGCTCGTAGCCGCTGAATTGCCGGACCACCTGAAGGGCGACACCATTGCCGCATTCCTGCCGCAAATGTTTGCCCGACTGAACAACTACACCGGAGAAATGAAACTCGGAAACGTGGACGAGTTGCATTTCACCACCACGGAAGCGCACTTCCAAACCTTCAAGCTTGGCGAAGTTTATCTCGCCGTGCTCGGTAAAATCGGTGAACCGCTTCCGTCGGCAAGCCTGCGCCTCATCGCCGATCACCTGGCGAAGCAGAACACCAAGTAATCCTCCTCGAAATCGCAAACAATGGCTATCATCAATCAAGCCACCAGGGAACTTCAGGTCAAAATCGTTTACTACGGCCCAGCCAAGAGCGGCAAGACCACGAACCTCGAACAGGTCCACGCCAATGTGCAGGTGCCAAACACCGCCTCCAAAGGCAAGATGACCTCGCTCGCAACGAGTTCCGACCGAACGCTCTTCTTCGACTTCTTCCCTCTGGAAGCCGTCGCCATCAAGGGCTTCAAAACGAAATTCGCCCTCTTCACCGTCCCGGGACAGGTCATCTACAACGCTACACGCCAAATCGTGCTGCGGGGAGTCGATGGCATCGTCTTCGTCGCGGATTCACAGTACGATAAGATGGAGGAAAACATTGAGACCTTCCGTCATCTCGAAGAGAACCTGAAGACGCTCAACCTGAATCTCGATGACATCCCCTACGTGATGCAGTACAATAAGCGAGACATCCCGGACGTCGCGCCTACCGAGTACCTTGAGTACGTGCTGAACAATCGCGACGTGCACGTGCCGAGCTTTGAGGCGAGCGCCTCCAAATGCGAGGGAGTTTTCGAAACGCTCAACATGATCACCCGAATGTTGCTCCACAAATTTCTCAACGACGGAGTTCGCGCGCCGCGCTAATCTCAACCGACTTTCCTCTCATGGGCCAATTTCCCTCTCTCATCCAAGAAGACATCGACATCGTCGATTCGATCCTGCGCGATTTGCTTCGCAAGAGTGAAGCTAACATCGCGCTCCTGGTCGAAAAAGCCGGGTACCTCATTCACCAATGCGGCAATCCTGAAAACATCGACACCACGACCTTCGCCACGCTCGGCTCGAACGCATACAACGCGGTTCAATTCATGGCCAGCCTGGTCAACGAAAGCAATTTCTCCAGCATGTATCAGCAGGGCGAATCGTATTCGACCCTCATGCTTAACATCGACGAGAACAGTTTGCTCGTCATCGTTTTCCCCACCCATCTCACCGTCGGTTCCATGAAGTATTACGCCGCACCGGCGGTTCGCTCCATTGCCGAAAGGATCGTCGAAGCCGCCCAGCGCACGCCTGGAAGCGGAATCGATCTGAGCGACCTGGATCCCAACGACGTGCAGGCGCTGTTCCATCGCAAGGATTAGCCCGAAGTGCGCGAGAAATAAGGTCGCGCCAAAAACCAATCATCGCTGAAAGTCCGTTACTTGATTTCAATGCCGCAGTTCGAAAGGACTGCGGCATTCGCTTTTCCGATCTCCTTTCGCGGCAATGACCATCCATCCCGCCAGATCGTGTCAAAAATGCGGGTCTCCGGAAACGCCGGGGTGCCACGATCATTGCGATTAAGCAGATCGACGACAAAATCAACGAGCGCTGCGCCGATTACGCCTGCATTGTGATCGATGGAGGCATACCGGTCCTGCAAATCGGGCCGGTGGAAGAGCGAAATGATCGCGGTTTGTTTCGGCACGGAAGCGCCCGCAGCTGCCAGTGCTTCCGAGAGAAATTCTCCCTGCGAGCCAATCACAATGTCGGGTCGCCATTTTCGACGCCAGCGAGAGAAACTTTTCTGATCGAAGTTCGACTCCGGAAATAGGAAAATAGGCAGCCGCTCCGGCTCAGGAAATTGCAACTGCTTCGAAAGAAAAGAGCCGCTCCACAAATGCACCACGCGCTCGTCAGCTTCGCGCGAAATCACCAGGCCAATGCGCCGGTATCCAAAGGCACGGGCGCGATCCATGGCTTCGTGCATTCCCTGGCGATGGTTACTTGTGATGCGATGCAGCCGCGGCGTCTCCAGGGAATACCCCAGCGTGACACAAGCCAGCCGCGAGAAATCGAAATCACTCACTTCGCCCGGCATCGGCAGGGAACAAAAAATCACTCCGGGAACATTTCGCCACGCCAGGATTTGACTAAGGCGCGCGCCGGACATGCCCGGATCACCCAGCCAGAATTCTTCCACACGATAGCCTCGCTCATCCGCGCGCTGGTTCGCGCCCGCCACCAGGTCCGGATACATCAGCCACTGTTTCCATGGACTCGGCGCCGCGTGGTTGGTCACGAGGCCGATCGTCAAGTTTAGCTTGCGATAGCTCCGCTCCCGCTTTTGCCGCATCAGCGCCGCCACCAGCGGATTCGGTCGATATCCCAACTCCTCTGCCGCCGCTTCCACGCGCCTGCGTGTCTCCACCGAGACGCGCGGATCTCCGCGCAGGGCCATCGACACCGTAGCCGTGCTACAGTGTAAACGCCTGGCCACATCGTGAAGCGTGACTGGTCTGTCACCAGGTTTTTCCGCAAGGTTTTCCCTTGCCACGCCAGGTTCACTAGCCGCCTTCGCGGGATTCGCATTGCGGCGGCTCGGGGAGGAACGCATCCTGAAATGATCCTTATTTTAACGGATTCAACAATCCCGGATTTGTTCCGTCTTCACGCCCGAACTAACTCCCTCTCCTCACATCGACTCATAACAAAGTACCCTTCCTGACGAAGCAGCCGGCGGAAGTCGCCGTCCGGCAATTTCTCCTAAGGCTCTGTTGAAAGCTGGTGTATCTTTCTGTCCCCCTCGTTTCTCCAGCCATGTTCAAGTTTTCCGCGAAAGGCTCCGTGTCCACCTGCGATGGCGTGCCCCGCCGCGATTTTCTGCAAGCGGGCGCGCTCGGTGCCATCGGATTGTCGCTGCCGATGCTCAACGCGCTGAAGGCGCTGGGCGCGGTGGATAAGGCCAAGGACGAGCGGGCCTGCATCATGATTTTCAATCTGGGTGCGCCCAGCCAAATGGATACCTGGGATCCGAAGCCGGAGGCCGCGCGCGAAGTGCGCGGTCCTTTTCAGACGATCAAGACCAACAATCCCGATATCCAGATCACGGAGATTTTTCCGCGCATGGCGAAAATCGCAGACAAGTTTTCGCTCGTGCGCAGCGTCTTCCACACGGCGGCGGCCGTGCACGACACGGGGCATCAAATGATGCAGACCGGGCGGCTTTTCACCGGCGGCATCAACACCCCGCATGTGGGTTGCGCGCTGGAATTTCTGAAAGGGCGCCGCACGGAATTGCCCGCGCACGTGATCCTGCCCGAGCCGATGGGGCCGACGGGCGGCAATCTCCCGCACGGACAGGATGCGGGATTTCTCGGAAAGACGTTCGATCCCTTTGTGCTTAATGCCGATCCTTCCGCAAAGGATTTCAAAGTGCCGGATTTATTGCCGCCCTCCGAGATTAGCGAGGTGCGCTTGCAACGCCGCCGCGAGCTGCGCCAACTCGTCGATGATTCGGTGAAGAATTTCGAAGCGAGTGAGGCAGCGAAGCTCATGGACTCGAATTTCAGCGATGCCTATCGGCTGATGACGAGCAGTGCCGCCCGCGAGGCCTTCGATCTTAACAAGGAACCGCAGGAAGTGCGGGAACGCTATGGCATGAATCGTTTTGGCCAATGTTGCCTCCTCGCGCGACGGCTGGTGGAACGCGGCGTGCGCTTCGTCACGGTCAATACCTTCATCACGGTCTTCAACGAAATCACCTGGGATATCCACGGTTCCAAGCCCTTCACGAGCATCGAAGGCATGCGCGATCTCGTCGCGCCCATGTACGACCAGGGATACAGCGCGTTACTTGAGGATCTCTTCCAGCGCGGCATGCTCGACAATACCATGGTGACGGCGCTCTCGGAATTTGGGCGCACGCCGAAGGTCAATCCCGCCGGCGGACGCGATCACTGGCCGGGGGTGTGGACGGTGAAATTTGCCGGCGGCGGAGTGAAGGGCGGCCGGGTCGTCGGAAAAAGCGATGAAATCGGCGGCTATCCCGCAGAGCATCCCGTGGCCCCTGCCAATATCGCCGCCACTATTTACCATTCGCTGGGGATCGATCTCGAGACGGAACTACCGGGCCCTCAGGGCAGGCCGTTCCCGATCATCGATCGCGGCTTCGACTACATCAAGGAGCTGTTCTGATGCGGGCGATTTTTCTTCGATTGTTACTTGTTTTGACTTGGCCCGCGGTATTGTCCGCGGCCGAGCCGTCCTTTCGCAACCAGGTCCAGCCCATCCTCGCGCGCTTTGGATGCTCGGCAGGCGCTTGTCACGGAGCGGCCGCCGGACAGGGCGGATTCAAGCTTTCCCTGCGCGGCTACGACGACGAAGGCGACTACCTCACCATCACCAAATCGGCACAGGGCCGGCGCATCTGCCTGGAAGATCCCGCTCGCAGTCTCATTCTACTCAAAGCGACGAAAGCCATTCCCCACAAAGGCGGCGAGCGCTTTAAGACGGATTCCCCGGAGTACGCCATCCTTTCCGATTGGATTGCGGAAGGCTGTCCCGGACCGAAAACTTCCGATCCGCGCATCGAACGGATCGAAATTTCACCCGGCCACGCCCAAGTCAAACCCGGCCAGACTCTACCGCTTCAAGTAACGGCTTTTTTTAACGATGGCCATCACGAAGACGTCACCCGCTGGACCAAGTACACTGCGGGCAATACCTCGGTCGCCACCGTGGATGACAACGGAATCGTTAAAGTAACCGGCCACGGAGAAGGTACGATCACCGCGTGGTATCTCAGCCGGCTCTCCATTTCCACGGTGACCTCGCCGTACGAGCACGTTGAAAATCCGGCGGCCTTCGCCGCTTTCACGCCGCGCAATTTCATCGACGGACAGATCGTGGAAAAGCTTCACGAACTCAATCTTCCACCGTCTGGCCGCTGCACAGACGGTGAATTCATCCGGCGGGTGTTTCTCGATACGCTCGGGGTTTTGCCCACGGCGGAGGAAACGCGTTCTTTTCTGGCGGATACCGCGCCCGATAAACGCGAAAAGCTCATCGATTCTCTTTTTCGGCGCCCCGAATTCATTGATTACTGGGCTTACAAATGGAGCGATCTCCTCCTGGTAAATAGTAATACGCTCCCGGAACAAGCGATGTGGAGTTACTATCAGTGGATCCGCCGCCAGGTGGAACTGAACACACCGTGGGACGTATTTGTTAGCAATCTCCTCACGGCCACGGGCAGCACGCTCGAAAACGGCGCGGGCAATTTCTTCATCCTTCACGACGAGCCCACCAAACTCGCGGAAACCGTGTCCGTCGCTTTTCTCGGCATGTCGATCAATTGCGCGAAGTGCCACAATCACCCCATGGAGAAATGGACGAACGATCAGTACTATGCGTTCGCCAATCTCTTCTCGCGGATTCGCTCCAAAAATGGCGCCATAACCGATGAGCGTATCCTATTCTCCGATAGCTCGGGCGATTTGGTGCAACCGCTTCGCGGCAAAGCGCAGCCACCCACACCACTCGACGCGCAACCCATTTCGCTCACCTCTCCCGAAGACCGCCGTATGCCGCTCGCCCGATGGTTGACGTCGCCGGAAAATCCTTACTTCTCGCGCGCCATTACCAACCGTGTTTGGAAAAATTTCTTCGGCGTTGGCTTGGTGGAGGCGGTCGATGATCTGCGCATGACCAATCCGGCAAGTAACGAAAAACTGCTTAGTAAATCGGCCGCGTATTTGGTGGAGCATCATTTCGATTTGCGGGAATTGATGCGCGTGATCCTGCGCAGCGAAGCTTATCAACGCACCAGCGTGCCGCTGGAGGAGAACAAGGAAGATGCGCGCTTTTATGCGCATTACTATCCGCGGCGGCTGATGGCGGAAGCCGCGCTCGATGCCGTTTCACAGGTCACGGGAGTGCCAACCTCTTTTCGCCGCGATCTGCGCAATGCAAACAAAGGGCTAGGCGATTTTTACCCCATGGGATATCGGGCGCTTCAGCTTCCGGATTCCAATACGGCCTCTTATTTTCTCACCAGTTTTGGACGGCCCGATCGCGTGAAGACGTGCGACTGCGAGCGCACGAATGAACCGAGCATGGCTCAGGCGCTACATATTGCCAACGGCGACACGCTTAACCAAAAGCTGGAGGCCAAGGACAATCGCCTGGACAAGATGCTCGCGGCAAATCTTCCCACCGATCGCATCGTCGGCGACACCTACATGCTCGCACTCAGCCGTGAGCCCACGGAAAAAGAGGAGCGCGCCGTCACCGCCATCCTCGATGGGACGAAGACGCCCGCGGAAAAACGCACGGCACTGGAGGATGTTTTCTGGGGTCTGATGAGTTCGCGCGAATTCCTCTTCAATCACTGAGCCCTTTGCATCTCATGCCCTTTTTTAAGAAAAGTCGATTGGGACGTGCCTTGTGTTCAGTTTTCGTTGTCGCGCCGGGATTCCTTTTCACAAGTGACAATGCAAGCGCGGCAGAGCCGGTTGATTACGCCGCCAAGATTGGGCCTCTTTTCGAAGAGCGTTGCGTGGATTGCCATGCAGCGGATGATCCGGAAGGCGAGTTTGTCATCGAGTCCTTCGAAACGCTTATGAAGGGCGGCAAAGCCGGCGATGTCATTAAACCCGGCGATGCGCAGAATTCGTTACTTGTCAAATTTCTCGAAGGACGCAGTGGAAGAGAGGGGAAGAACAGGTTCATGCCGCCGGGAAAGAAGGAGCATCTCACCGCGGAACAGATTTCCCTCATCCGCCTATGGATCGACGCCGGGGCGCCGGCTCCCGCCGTTCAGCCCAAGCCCGCCGAAGCTCTGGTGAACCTACCCAAAATCCCGCCGAAAGCCACGCGCCAAAAAGCCATCCAGGCACTGGCCTTTTCCGCCAAAGCGAAGCTCCTCGCCGCCGGCTCCTACGGCACGGTGCAACTGCTCGATGCCACCTCGCACCAAACCGTGCGCACCATCGAGGGCATCGATGGCAAGGTGAATGCCGTGCTTTTTTCCCCCGATGGCCAAATGCTTTTCGGCGCTGCGGGGATCGCGGGCGTCAATGGCGTCGCCTACCAGTGGCGCGTAGGCGATGGCGGTCTCGTCCGCAAATATGAAGGCCACACCGACGCGCTTTACGCGCTCGCGCTTACGCCCGACGGCGCGCAGCTCGCCACCGGCGGCTATGATCAGAAAATCAAGCTCTGGAGCGTGGCAGATGGCAGCGAGGCGAAGCTCCTCAAAGGCCACAACGGTGCAGTTTTCGGTCTGAGTTTTCGCCCGGATGGAAAAGTGCTCGCCAGCGCCAGCGCGGACCGCACGGTGAAGCTGTGGAGTGTGGCCGACGGAAAGCGTCTCGATACTTTTTCCCAACCGCTCAAGGAACAAACGACGGTACGCTTTTCTCCCGATGGAAAGACTGTCGCCGCGGGTGGCGCGGACAATCGCATTCGTGTATGGCGGGTGAGCGATGAAGCTGCGGAAGGCAGCAATGAACTGCTTTTCACCCACTATGCGCACGAGGGGAGCGTGCTCAGCCTGGCTTTCTCACCGGATGGCCAGACGATTGTTTCCAGTGCTGCGGATCGCACGGTAAAGATCTCTAAAGCCGCCGATCTCACGGAATTGCACTTACTAAATAGTCAGCCTGACTGGCCATCGGCTGTGGCCTTTCTCGAAAGCACCCTGGCCGTGGCTAGAATCGATGGCAGTCTCGGCTTCTATGATGCCGCAACCGGCAAAAGTGCGGAGCCTAAACCACCGATGAAAGCGCCGGCCAAACCCGAAATCGCGCGTCTTTCCCCGGGCGGAATGCAGTCGGGAACCGCGGCCCAAATTAAAGTAACAGGGAAAAACCTTCAAGATCTCAAAAAGATCAGCTTCGATAAGGCCGGCCTCTCCGTAAAAATCGGCCCCATCACCGCGGATGGCTCAAGTGCGGACCTGCTCGTCACTGCGCAGGAAAACATGCCGCGTGGAACCGTGGAGATTAAAGTAACAACCGCAGCCGGTGATTCTGAGAAAAAGAAGTTCCTGCTGGATGACCTTCCGCAAATCGTCCCGGTGAAATCCCCGAAGCCGGTGAAGCTTGAAACTGTGCCCACCAACGTGTGGGGCACGCTCACCGAAACAGGCCAGCAGGATAACTATCTTTTCTCGGCGAAACAGGGCGAGTCGCTCGTTTTCGACCTCGGCGCCAAACGCATCGACTCCAAAGCGCTCACGCCACGCCTGGAAATCTTTGACGCGGAAGGAAGGCTGCTCATCGCCAATAATGCGCTGGATAGCGGGAGCGATCCCTTCATCGGCTTCACCGTTCCGCATGATGGCGAATACACCGTCCGCGTGTTGGAAATCACCTTGGAAGGGTCACCCGATCACGCCTACCGCCTCACGGCTGGCCGCCTTCCCTACGTCACCGGCTGGTGGCCGCTCTCTGTACCCGCCAATCAAGAAAGCCAAATCCATCTCGTCGGCTATAACCTCGAAAAAAAAACTGTGACCGTAAAAGCGGGCGCTGATGGTGAAGTAACACTCCCTTCGGATTCGCCCGCCTACCGCAGCCGCGTCAACGTACGCGCCAGCGTCAGCCCGCTTCCCGAATCGCTCGAGCAAGAGCCCAACGACACCGTGGATCATGCTCAGTTCGTTAACATTCCCGCCTCGTTGAATGGGCGCCTCTTTTCTCCCGAACATCCCGGCGCTCCCGACGCCGATCTCTACGCCTTCGACGCGGAGAAGGACCAGCGTATCGTCATCGAAACGCGCGCCGCCATGATGGGTTCGCCGGCGGATACGAAAATCGAAGTGCTCGACGCCCAGGGAAACCCGGTTCCGCATTTGATCCTGCAAGCGACCAAAGATTCGTGGGTCGCCTTGCGCAGCAAGGATGCCAAGGAGGGCGGCATCCGACTCGGACAATTTTCCGAGATGGATCTCGACGACTACATGTATTTCAACGGCGAGATTCTGAAAATCTTCCGCATGGCTCGCGGACCGGATTCCGACATGTTTTTCTACACGCGCAATGGTGTGCGGCGCGATTGGTTTGATAGCAGCCCTTCCGCGCACGGCCTCGACGAACCTTGTTATGTCGTCGAGCCAAAACCGCCCGGATCGAAGATCGTCCCAAATGGTTTGCCGGTCTTCACTCTCGACTACACGAATGATGATGATGCCGAGCGGCAGTTGGGACGTGATTCCCGTCTCATTTTCACTGCGCCGGCGAGGACCCGTTACTTGGTAAGAGTGACGGATACACGGGGCTGGAGCGGCGAGCGCTACGCCTACCGTCTCATCCTTCGTGAACCAAAGCCTGACTTTTCCGCCACCCTCGCGACGAAAGAAAACGAAAGCCTGCGCATCGGAACGGGCCTGCAATTTCTGGTGAAAGTGGACCGCGAAGATGGCTTCGAAGGCGATGTGCGTATCGATATAAAGGGCGCGCCCGAAAACCTCTTTGTCTCCACGCCGATCGTCGTCCAGAAAGATCATCTCACCGCCGCCGGCACGATCTTCTCCCGTCCGAGTGCCAAAGAGGGAAAGATAAACCTCTCCCAGATCAAAATGATTGCGACGGCATCTGTCGAAGGCCGCACTGTCTCTCACGATCTCAGGCCGTTTCCGGAAATCACCATCGCTCCTTCACCCAAGCGCCTCCTTTTTCTCGAGCCGGACGTTAACGGCAAACCGCAAGGGGACGGCAAAACCGCGCCCTCCACGCCCTTTGAGGCAACGATTTCTCCCGGCGAACGCATCCCTGTGTGGTTGCGCGTCGATCGGCAGGGCGACAATGCGCTCCTGGCACTCGATGTGGAGAACCTGCCTCACGGCGTGATCGTTGATAGCATCGGCCTCAATGGCGTGCAGATTCGTGAAAACGAAATCGAGCGCCAGGTTTTCCTCAGTTGCGAAAAATGGGTTCCCGAGCAGGAACGTCTCTGCCATATCGTAGCGGGAAGTGCGACGTCCAACGAAAGCGTGGCGGGCCTGGAAACCAGCTTCCCCATGCTCCTGAAAGTGCGGAAGGCGGCAATACCAGTGGCTATCAAGTAACACACGAGATCGTAGGTGACCTGTCGCACTGGGGTGTTTTTCAATGCGCCGGCTGCATCCGATCAATCTGCCTCGCCCGCACAATCGCCTCCGCGCGCCGGTCTTTCGCGCGGTAAGCGTGCAACATCACGAACCCGAGAAAGACCGGCAGCACGAGCAGACTCAACCCAACCGTCGCGGGGGAAACAGCGAAGGCCAGCGCAAGCAGCGCCGGTCCTGCGATGAAAAAGATCACTCCTCCGGTCAAAACATACCCTTTGTAAAGGTGCCCAAGCCCCGGAATCAGGCTGAGCCAGAGCGCGATTTCGTCCCGGGTCGTCGCGGGCCGCGGGCTTACCCTCGTTCGCACCCAATCACACTGGGTGCAGACTCGTGACCCATCTGGCAATTCGGTATGGCAGTAAGGACAGCGCATGACAAACACCTCAAAATAAAATCGTATCGTGCTGGATTTGCGCGGGTAGGCAGGGAGGATTTTGGCCCTCGGCCGCCCCGCCAATGTACCGCGGATTCCCGCCTTCCGTCCCGGGCGATGCCTGCTTCACGCATTGCGCCTTCCACATTGCGCTCGTCGAGCGGCGTCGCTACTTTGCCCGCTCGCATCTCACATGAATTCCACAGCGATACGCCACGTTCATTTTCTCGGCATTTGCGGCACCGCCATGGGAGCGGTCGCCGCCGCGATGCGGGATCAGGGTTACACCGTCAGCGGCTCGGATAATGATGTCTATCCGCCGATGTCCACCTTTCTCGAGGAAAAAGGCATCGCCATCACGCGAGGCTATCGTCCGGAAAATCTGCCCGCCAGCGCCGATCTCATCGTCGTGGGCAATGCCATCTCGCGCGGCAATCCGGAGATCGAGGAGGTGTTGAATCGAAAGCTATACTATCTTTCGCTGCCGGAAACGCTGAAGCAATTCTTCCTGCGCGGCCGCCATAATCTCGTGGTGACCGGCACCCATGGCAAAACGACCACCACTACGTTACTTGCCTGGATTTTGAAACACGCCGGCCTGAACCCTGCCTACATGATCGGTGGCCTGCCCAAAAACCTTCCGCAGGGGTGCAGCCTGCATCCGTCGAAGCATGTGGTCATCGAAGGCGACGAGTACGACACCGCCTTTTTCGACAAGCGCTCGAAGTTTCTGCATTATCTCCCAGAGCTGGTGGTAGTAAATAACCTCGAGTTCGATCACGCCGACATTTTCCACAACCTGGACGAAATCAAGTTGAGCTTTCGCCGTCTGCTCAACGTCGTCCCGCAGAATGGCATGGTGTTAGTTAATGGCGACGATGCCAACTGCATCGATGTGGCCCGCGATTGCCGCGCTGAGCTGGTCGAAGTCGGTTTTTCCCCCAATGCAGCCCGGCACATTTCGAATGTGACCCACAATCCCGAGGGTTCGGAATTCACGCTCATCGATACGCGTTTCGCCCTGCGATTGCCTGGGGAATTCAATGTGCGCAACGCCGCCATGGCCATTTCCGCGGCGCATTTTTACGGCATTCCGCTGCCTTCGATTCAGGAAGCGGTCGCGCAGTTTGAAGGTGTGCATCGCCGGCAGGAAGTACGCGGTGTCGCGCGCGGAGTGACGATCATTGATGATTTTGGGCATCACCCGACGGCCATCGCGCAGACACTGCGCGCCATGCGCCATCAGTACCCGAAACGCCGGCTCTGGGCTGTCTTCGAACCGCGTTCCAATACGACGCGGCGCGCTGTTTTTCAGCATGAATTGCCCAAAGCCCTGGCCGAAGCCGATGGCGTAGTGATGGCGAAAGTGGCCCGGCTCGATCAGCTTCCCGAAAGCGATCGTCTCGACCCGGAAAAAGTCGTCGAAGAAATCGCCGCGGCGGGCCGGCCTGCTTACTACGAGCCGGGTGTTGATGAAATCATCGCACGGCTGCGCCCGCTCGTGCATGAGCCAGATGTGCTGGTCATTTTTTCGAATGGCGGCTTTGGCAATATTCACCAGCGGCTGCTCACCGAGCTGTGAGGGAAAAGCCCGAAGCACGAAAGGTGACGAGCCGCTTGGATAAGACATCGGGCCATTCGGACTTCGGACTTCCTCCGCCATTCCTCATTCGGCCTTCGGGCTTCGACCATCACCGCTGCCACGACTATCGCTTTCTCATTCAGCGCTGGCGCGAAATCGCGCGCACGGCGGGGCTGCGCTTGCAGCGGCTTGTGTGCACCGGAAATTACGACGTTTTCTTTCTGCGCACGAAAGCTTTGCGGGAAAAAAACGGCATCTATCTTTCCGCGGGAATTCACGGAGATGAAGCCGGCTCAACGGAAGCGCTGGTTACTTGGGCGGAGCGAAACGTCGGCCGTTTGAACGAACTTCCGCTGTTGCTTTTCCCGTGCCTGAATCCATGGGGCATCGTAAACAATTGCCGCTACGCGGAAAGCGGTGATGATCTCAACCGTTCGTTTCATCGCGACGAAATCCCTCTCGTGGCCGCCGTCAAAAAAGTCATCACTGGCCATCACTTCGCCGTTTCGCTCATGCTGCACGAAGACTACGACGGCCAGGGATTGTACCTATACGAAATCGAAAAAGACTCTCCGTTCTGGGGCGAAGCGCTCATCGAACGTGCGCGCTCCATCATCCCCATCGAAGGTCGCACGAAAGTGGATGGGCACAAAGCGTCCGCCGGATTAGTTCGCCGACGTATGGATCACAAACGCTTCGCGCGCATCGGCTATCCCGAAGCGGCCTGGCTGCATCTCTACCACTCGGATCGCACTTTCACGGTGGAAACCCCTTCCGAGTTCGCTATCGAGCATCGCGTGGAGGCGCACGTCGCCGTGATCGAGGAATGCGTGCAACGGGCGTTGCAGTTAGCTAGATAGCGCGCACGTCAGGTTGAACCTCGGCGCGGAGAAGTCTCTCGCCACTCGGGTCACAGACCCGAGCTACAGCGGCGCTCTTTGAAATGCGAAGGCATTATACTTCATCCCTGATCACTATCTCACGCTGCGCTGCTGCAGTGCGGGATGCTGTGAAAGCTAAAACCTCACCGTAAATTGCCCCGCCAGCGCGGAGGCGAGCGAGCGGGGAGCGAGCCGTTCGTGCTGCACGCTATATTGCAACTTCAACTGCATCCGCGGCGAGATACGATAGCCAAGGGCGGCGTCGATGCGCCAGATATCCCTTCCCCACGGTGCCTCGCCTCCTTCGCCATCGGCAATGTCAGCAAAGAGCTCCTGATTCCAGCGTAGCGCGCCATAGAGCTGTGCAGTGATCTGGTAGCGCGCTTCCAAATAGTAAGCAAAAACGTCGGCATCACCGACGATCGGTTCCTGGAATCGCACCTCATAAAACTCCGCCCAAAGCTGCAGGTGATGCCAGGCGAAACTAAGGTCTTCCCCAACTAAATACTCGTTATATTCATCGATGCTTTTGCCGCGCGGCAGACTGATGCCGGCTTCCGGCAATAAATAAGGACCCATACTCCCCGAGATCCCAAAATTCCACGTCGGATTCGGGCGAAATCCGAAGCGGGTGCTAAAGGTCGGATGCTGAAAACCGTCGGAACCCAAATCCCATGAGTCGGGACGGGACGCCAGCGAGCGATTTTTCATTTCAGCCGCGTATTCAAACACTCCCAACTTTCCGGAGATGGAAACGCCGGTGGCATAGCTTGGCCCCCAGATCACCGGGTTTCGCAGATACTTGTCGGAATAGACGGCCGTTCCGGAAAAACCAGACTCCGGAGTCAAGTGCCCCCAGCCTCTTAACGTTTGCGGCGAATCCGTTGCCGCACTGTCCCACGCGGGCGTCAGGTTTTCGTAAGGCAGCGGCGCGGTGATGAAAGGATTCTCCCAGGAATCATGCCGGTTGACCCAATTCCCAACCACCGTAGCAAACTTGCCGACTTGCAGGCTGAACCGGCGATCTGTCCAAGGCGTTAATCGGATGGCATATTCATCCACCCGCATGCGCGCATCGCTTCCGCTCGGATCAAATCCGCGATCCACTCGCGCCTGCACGAATCCATAAAGATACAGTCCCCTGGACATCAACATAAAGCGTGAGCCGCGGATTGAAGAGGCGATTGCGGTCGGTTTCGATCAATCCGGGCGCTGGCCGGTCAAAATAGTATCCCTCCAAATCAGCAAGCCCACTGATCCGAGCGCGAATGTTTTGATGAAAAATGCTTAATGTGAGCGCGTCGTCCACGTGATTCAGCCAGTCATCGACGAAGTCTGCGCCGCGCGCGGCAAGACAAAATACGCCGAGCAAGACTCCGAGTAACAGGGTGGATCTCATGCTTGGAAATGCGAGAGGATCGGCGGCGGTCACACGACCGCCACAAGATAGCTATGCGAAGATTCCAAAGGCTGTCGAGGAAATGCAAGCAACGACGCCAAAATGAGTCTAATCTTAATCACTCCCAGCCGGTTTCCGTCATGACCTCTCCAGCTACCTTTGTTTCCCACCCTATGCGATTCGCGATCCGCTTCCTCTTCGCCGCAATTCCTTGCGCGCTTACCGTGTTAACAGGCAATGCCGCGCCTCCGGCGCCTGCTACTCCACTAGGCTCCCCTGCATTTCAGCCCTCACCGGAACGGCCCATCGGCTGGCGAGGGGACGGCTCGGGAAAATTCCCTGGCGCAACCGGGCCGCTCTCCTGGGAACGCAAAGCCGAGGGAGACGGTTATACGACCAAGGGAATCGTCTGGATGGCGCCGCTGCCCAATATCGGCGTGAGCTGCCCGATCGTGGTTGGCAACAAAATTTTCATCACGTGCGAACCTAACGATCTCGTTTGCCTCGATAAGCTAACTGGCAAGATTCTTTGGATCCGTTCGAACCCGGAATTCGAATCGCTCAGTGAAGAAGATCGCAAGGCAGATCCGGCCTACGCGGAGAAGCTGGCCCCGCTCTCGGCGGACCTCGCCAAGACCAACGCTGAAGTGGTCGCCATTCTCAATGAACGGCTGCCCAAGGCATTGACTTCCGCCTGGCCCAAAAAAACCGATGCACCCGTCCAGCACAAGCGGGATTTGGAAAAGCAAATCCTCGATGGCCAGAACGCCATCGATAAAAAGCGCTTCACTCACAATTGGGCGCAGGTGATATTTGGATACGCCGGTACGACTCCAACCAGCGATGGTAAACATGTTTGCGCTTTTTATACCACGGGCGTGACGGTTTGTTATGATCTCGACGGAAATCGCAAGTGGATCGCGAGCGGAAGCGGCAACGGCAGCGAACACGGAAACTTTGCCAGCCCGCTGCTCTGCTCAAATCAGCTCGTCGTCTGGGCCAACGAGATGCGCAGCTACGATGTCAATTCCGGCAAGGTGCTCTGGACCACTCCCGCCAAAGCCTTCAATACCTACGGCTCGCTCTTCCGTTTCCAATCGGGTGGCGAATGGGTGGCGGCTTATCAATGGGGATTTTTCACCCGGGTCCGCGATGGCAAAGCCATCTGGGATAAAGGCGTTTTCGGCGACGCCGTGCCGACGCCGATCGTCGAAGGCGACACCATCTTCACCCAAACCGGCTACCCAAAATATAACGATAACAACAAGGGATTTCGAGCTTACAAAATCCCTGCGAGCACCGAGAGCGGGAAGATCGAACCGGCTTATGTTCTCAAGATCGAATGGGCGGACGATGAAATCCCAGCCGATAAAAAGAAGAGCCCCTTTGACCGGGGCTATGTGGCTTCTCCGCTATACGTGGATGGGCTGGTATACCAAGTAACACAAGGCGGCGGCCTCGTAGTCAACGATGCCGCGACCGGCGACCTCGTCTATCGCAAGGTGCTCGCACTCAAGCCCCGCACGGAATATTGGATGTGGGCCGGCTGTTCCGCCAGCCCGACGCTGGCCGGCAAAAACATTTACTTGATGGACAACCAGGGCACTACGCTCGTCATCCAGCCCGGCAAGGAATACAAGGAGCTCGCGCGCAATTACCTCGCGGAATTAAAGGAGGGCAAAGATCAGGTGCAAAACGTTTCGACCCCAATTTTTGAAGGCGCGCGCATGTACTATCGCACGCCGGAGTATCTATATTGCATCGGAGCCAAGTGAACTCGGTTTCGCTTTTTTTCGCGCGACCGCTCGCACTTCTGCTCGGCGGCTTGCTCGGATCGACCGCTCTGGCTGCCGATGTCCGAAATCCCGCGCCACTCGGTTCGCTGAATTTTGCCGCGACGCCGGAGCGGCCCCTCGGCTGGCGCGGCGACGGCACCGGCGTTTATGCCGGGGCCAATCCACCGGTGAACTGGTCCCGCCGTGTTTCATCCGGCGCAGCGACCGAAGCTAAATACCAGGCACGGCGTCCACCGCTGGGAAGCGGAGCGAATACAGCGCAGCCGCTGGAACTCGGCATCGTGAAAGACTGGCTCGTGCTCGGTCCTTTTGCCGTGGAAGACCCGGTGCAGGAGATCGAGAAGCCGTTTTTTCCGGACGAAGCCGCCATTCAGCCGGATGAAAATCAAAAGACAGCCGGACTGACGTGGAAGTACCTGCATTCGACGATCGACACGCAAAGCACGCACTACACGAATGAAGGGACCTGCGCGAACTACAACGTCGATTTCGTTTACTCGTTTGGGCGGCTCAACAAGCAAGTAGCCTACGCGCACACTTACTTGTACTCGCCTTCCGGCGGCGATGTTCAACTTTCCATCCGGCGTTCCGGCGCCGCGGCAAAGATCTGGATCAACGGTCACGCCACGACCCTGAATCCCAAGGATTACGATCACACTCATAAAGCGAAAGTAACACTCGACAAAGGGTGGAACCGCTTACTTGTGAAGCTGAGCTGCGATCAGGGCTCAGGACCGGAAGGTCAAAACGAATGGATCAGCAAATGGCTCTTTTCCGCCTATGTCTCGGCGCCGCTGCCTGCCACGTATGAGACGCAGCATATTGCCTGGATGACGAAGCTGCCTGCTTTTAGCGCATCGTCGCCGGTGATCGTGGGAGACCGGCTCTTCGCGACCTGCGGAACGTCCGATTTACTATGCATCAATAAAAGCGACGGCCACATCCGCTGGCTAACCACGTGCACGCCGTGCGACGCCGCTTCCGATGAAGAAAAGGCCGCGCCCGGTTATCAGGAGACCGTCGTGCCGTTGGCCGCCCAATTGCAAAAGGCCAATGAGGACCTGGTAAAAGAGCTCAACTCCCTCACGCCGCTGCACGGCATGCCTCAGGAGCAGCAGTCGGCAGTCGAAAATCATCTCAAGCAAAAGCACGAAATCGAAAAGAATCTGCACAACGCTTTGCGGGCCATTGACCGCAAAAAATACGTGCCCCTCAATCTCAATGAAGTCAGTGGCACGAATGGCACTCCATGCACCGACGGCAAGCGCGTTTACGTCGCCGTCGGCGGCGGCATGAAAGGCCCCGGCGCATACGTGATCGCCGCCTACGATCTCGATGGCCATCGGCTCTGGAGTTATCATGAGGCGCTCGGCGCCGGGGAACACGGCACCCACACTTCACCGGCGCTGGTCGATGGAAAACTCATTTACGCCGCGGATACCACGCTCCTGGCATTTGAATCGGGCACCGGCAAAATCGCCTGGCGCGACACGCTGCCCCGCGACGCCGAAGGTTGCGTCGGTTGCCTTTTCGTTCCCGCCAAAATCGGACAGACATCCGTCCTGGTTACATACCCCCACCAGATCGTTCAGGTATCGGATGGAAAAGTGCTCTCCGATTCGCCCAAGGAAGCTCTTTTCGGCGGCATGTCCACGCCCCTGGTTAGCAATGGATTTCTCTACGCCGATGGCGATTTCAAAAAGAATTTCAACGCAGTGCGGCTTCCCGAGTCGCCGGACAATCCGGCAAAGATCGCCTGGACGCTGAAGGAGAAAGATTGGCGTCTCGAAGGAAGCTCTGGATTCTCCATCGCCTCCGCGCTCATCTCCAACGGACTTTACTTTAATCTCGATACGATGGGTGGCCTCACGGTGGTGGATTTGGCCAGTCAGAAACCGCTTCTCATTCGCCGGCTGGAGATGTTTCAGCGCGCCAATCGGCAAACCTTCGGTTTTACCGCCAGCCCGACTCTGGCCGGAAAATATCTCTACGTCTTTGATAACACCGGCTCCGCATTGTTACTTGTGCCTGGCGCACAAGGCAAAGAGGTCGCGAGAAATGTGATTGAAAATCAAGTGGCCTCCGCCTGGCAGGATTATAAACAGGAGATGTTCTACGCTTCGCCGGTTTTTGAAGGGCCGGCGCTGTACCTCAAGGGAAGCGAATACCTCTATTGCATTCGCGAAAAGTAACGCGGCGAAATTTGTGACTCAACGTATCTATCACACGCTGATCTGGCTTTTGCTGGCCATTCCTGCATTAGCGTCCGAGCCGCCCAAATCGCTAATGGGCGCTCAGGATTTCAAACCATCGGTAGAGCATCCCTTCGGCTGGCGGGGTGATGGGAGCGGGCGTTTTCCGGGAGCGACGCCGGTCACCGAGTGGTCCACCACCAAAAATGTGAAGTGGGGCATCGCTGTGGGGAAAAGCCATTCGTCGCCGATCCTCACGGACGCCTTGGTTTTCGTGACCTCCGAGCCAAACTTGCTCTTCTGCATTGGGCGTAACGATGGAAAGATTCGATGGAAAGCAGAGATCAAACCTGCCGATCTCACGAATCCTCAGAGCCGCAAAGTTGCGGAAGAGTATGTGCCGCCAAAGGACGGATCTGGAATGGCCGCAGCCACACCCATCACCGATGGAAAACGTGTCTATGCCGTGTACGGAAATGGAATCGTTTGTGCCGTGAACCTCGATGGAAAGCGGGCGTGGACGACGTGCATCGAGGCCGAGCAAAGCACCGGCTATGGCCGCAGTGCTTCCCCGATCATTGCCGGCGGAAAGCTGATCGTGAGCATGACTAACCTTTATGCGTTTGATCTCGAGACCGGGAAACAGCTCTGGGTGAATGAAGATGCCAAGTCTGGCTACGGAACCCCGGCGGCGATGAAGGTGGGAGCCACAGAAGTGGTCATCACGCCGGTCGGCGACGTTGCCCAGGTTAGTGATGGGAAGATTGTGGATAGCAATATCGGACATACCATTCACTCCAGTCCATTTGCAGAGGATGGCGTTGTTTATTTTGGCGAAAGCATGTTCAGCGCGGTTCGGTTAAACGCCGCGTTTAAAGACGAAGAAGCCTGGAACGCCATGATCTCCGGCGAAATCTTCAGTTCGCCGTTGCTTTATAGCGGAATTCTCTACCTGGCGACCGGCGAAGGCGAACTCGTGGCCTTTGATGCCAAAGGCAAAGGCTCGCAAGATCCCCTGATCAATGCGCGTTCGCTCTTCGAAGACGGCGGCGGCTACGCGAGCCTCACGCTGGCCGGGAAATATCTCTTCCTCAATTCCAATGGCGGCGAGATGGTGATGCTCGAAGCCACGCGCGAAGCGCCCGCAATCTCTCACAATCGTCTGAAAGAAGGCACCGGCTCGACGCCGGTCTTTTCCGGAAAGTCGATGTTCATCCGCGATGGCGAAACGCTCTATTGCATCGGGCAATAGGCGGGCTGGCAGGGATGTAGCCACAAAGAACGCAGAGAACACAAAGATGCGGAGACAGAGGCAGAGAAGTCACGTTACAAGACGTTCCTCTTTGTGTTCTCTGCGTTCTTTGTGGCTACCCAATCAGCACCCGCGAAGGCTTGAACGCTTCTCTATTGTGGTCCCGGCGCGCTGATGCCCAGTTTAGCAAACACCGGCAGCAGCGCCGCCTTCCACTTCGCATATCCTGCGGCATTGGGGTGCAGCAAATCCGGAAATTCCTCCACCTTCGCGTTGCCTTGGTCATCGGCGAAGATGGAATAGGTATCGACACGCGCGAAGAGCGGATCGGTGGCCACAGCTTCATCGACGAGCGTATTGATGCTCTGGATTTTTCCTGACGGGCGGCTCTTTTTATCGCTGGAAGGCATGACACGGCAGACGGCGACGGGCAGCTTGGGATTGCTCGCGCGCAGCTCGGCGAGGATGGCCTTGATATTATCCGCGATCTGTTCGGGCGCGGCGCCCAATTCGAGATCGTTCGTGCCGATCAGCAGCACCACCGCGCGCGGATGAATGTCGATCACATCTTCCTTGAGCCGAAAACGAATCCCGCGTGTGGTGTCGCCGGAGATTCCGCGATTCGCTACTTTGATGCCGGTAAAATCCTGCGCGAGAGTTCCCCAGCCTTGGGTGATCGAGTCACCCAGAAACACGACCGCGCCATTATCGGTCGCCACGGATTTGTGCCAATCACTGCGGCGTTGCTCCCATAGCGGGCGAAACCAGATGCCTGGCTGCACGGGGCCCTGACCCGGGAAAAGATTGGACGGCGGCTGCGCATAATGGCCCGCGACCGTTTCGAAAGGCACCGGCTTCTGCCCACGCGTTTGGGCAAACATCCACGGCAAAAGCTGCGGCTCCTGGTAAGCATTGGTCCACGAGTCATGCCCCACATGCGGATATTCGGAATAGAGCGGCTGCCCTCCGGCGGCCTGAAGCGTGGCAACCATACGGCGCGTTTGCTCGACCGTCACCACCGGGTCGGCGTTGCCGTGAAAAGTCCAGATCGGCAGTTGCGCGATGGGCGTTGCTTTATTGGCATCAGCGCCGCCACAGACGGGCACTGCCGCGGCGAAGCGCTGTGGAAAACGCGTGACCAAATCCCACGTTCCAAATCCGCCCATAGAGAGCCCCGTGACATAAATGCGGTCGAGATCGATATCTGCAAACTCCTTGGGCAGAGCATCGAGCAAGCCCAATACTAGTTTCATCGGCGCGCTCGGTTCAGCCGGTTGAACAGTCACCGGTTTGGACCAATCCCAATCCACCCATTTTTGATCCGTTGGGCACTGAGGAGCGGCCACATAACTAGGAAACCGGTCCCGCACTTCCGGCTTCAGAAAAACCGGCGCGCCGTTTTTGAGCTGATCGGTGTTGTTATTCCCGCGTTCCCCCGCTCCGTGGAGAAAAAGAATCAGGGGCACCTTGCCTTGATGCTCCTTAGGGCGCAGCAACCGGTAAGGCAACGTGCCGCTCTCCGGCGAAGTGTAGGTGCGCACCTCGTATTCGTCAGCGTGGAGAAAAGAGATCGCTGCGACAAATGTTAAAATAAAGGGGATGATCTTCATGGAGGCGAGAGGGGCATTAGGAGGACGGATTAGCGAAGTGGACGCTTGCCACGTGCCCCATGCCAAAAGCGAAGTATGCGCACCGATTTGGATCGCAAATCAATCCGATAAATAATGAGATACGGAGGGAATGGAAAAATCGCGTACCTGGCCTCTCCAGCATAAGAATCCCAATCTTCGGCGAGTCTTGAAGAGAAAGGGCGTGGTTGATAAGCGACAGGCCAAACTGCTCGGCCGCTGTAGGATTGTCTCGCGCGATGTACGCGACAATTCGCTGCAAATCTTGCGTGCTTCTTTTGGAAAAATCTACCTTCCAGCCCATTCACGCACTGCTTGCCGAAGCTCGTCCGCGGAAAAAGATTGGCCAGCATCTATTTCACGATCGGCCTCGTCTAAAGAGGCGAGAAGCTCGGCACGTTCGCCTTCATCCAAACTATCCAAGCCAAATCGGTGTACCAGCAACCGCGATTCCAACTGCTCACGCTCATCGGCGGGCAAACGGGCGATCGCTTTTTCAATTTCCGACACTGTGCTCATCAATCCTACCGTACAGGCTTTTCGCCGAATGCCAATTCAAAGCTGTTCCTCAATAAACTCAGCGCTGCTGTTCGAAATTCCGAACAGCAGCGCCAGAGACGTATTCGACAGATATTTCTATCCCTGCACCGGCACTTCCGCCGGAGCGGTCGCCGCTTCGTCGCGCTCTTTCATCGCGGCTTTGCGGGAGAGCTTCACGCGTCCTTTGTCGTCGATGCCGATGCATTTCACATGGATCATGTCGCCGACCTTGACCACGTCTTCCGTACGCTTGACGCGGAAGTCCGCGAGCTCGGAGATGTGCACGAGGCCATCTTTGCCGGGCAGGACTTCGACGAATGCGCCGAACTCCTTGGTGGAAACAACGCGCCCGTGATACATGGCGCCGATTTCGACCTCGGCAGACATTCCCTTGATGATCTGGATCGCCCGGTTCATGCCCTCGGGGTTGTTCGAGTAGATGTGCACCGTGCCGTCGTCGTCGATGTTGATCTCACAGCCGGTCTCCGCAACGATACCCTTGATCGTCTTTCCGCCGGGCCCGATGAGCTGGCCGATTTTATCGACAGCGATGCGCAAGGTCTCGATGCGCGGGGCATAGGGCGAAAGTTCAGTGCGCGGCGCCGAGAGTGCACCACGCATCACTTCGAGAATCTGGAAGCGCAGCCGACGCGCTTCGAGTACGGCTTCACCGAGGATCTTGTGCGAGACGCCGGGCAGCTTGAGGTCGAGCTGAAAGCCGGTCACGCCGGTATCCGTTCCGCACAACTTGAAGTCCATGTCCCCGAAGTGGTCTTCGGAGCCAATGATGTCGGAAAGCAGCGTATAGCGTTTCATGATCTCGCCTTCATATTCCGTCACGAGACCCACCGAGATACCCGCTACAGGCGTCTTAATCGGCACGCCGGCGTCCATAAGCGCAAGACAGCCGCCGCACACGCTGGCCATGGAGGTCGAGCCGTTTGACTCCATGATTTCCGAGGAAACACGGATGGCATACGGAAAATCCACCTCGCTTGGGATGACGGGCTCCAGGCTGCGCTCGGCGAGCGCACCGTGGCCGATCTCCCGGCGTCCCGGCGAACCGGTGCGGCCCGTTTCACCGACGGAGAACGGCGGGAAATTGTAATGCAGAATGAAGCGCTTGGTTTTCTCGCCGCCGGTGTAGCCGTCGAGCTCCTGCGCTTCGGAAGTGGTGGCGAGGGTCGCCAGAGCGAGCGCCTGCGTTTCGCCACGGGCGAAAAGCGCGCTGCCGTGTGACCGCGGCAAGAGACCTACTTCAGCCGAAAGCGGACGGAGCTGGTTGAGCGAACGCCCGTCGCAACGCACCTGCTTGTCGAGGATCGAAATGCGGAAAGCCTTCTTCTGCAGATAATCAAACGCCTGCGAAATCTCGAAAGGAGTAGCCTCGGGATACTTGGTCTTCACCGCGTCCTCGACTTCCTTTTTGAGAGCATCCACGGCTTTGCCACGCGCGACTTTGCTCGGGGTGTAAAGGGCTGCTTCGATGCGATCGCCGGCGACCGCGTAAGCGACCTCCAGCAGTTCTTCCTTCACCAGCATGAGATCCGCCTGACGCTTCTGCTTGGCCACGCGAGCGCCGAGCTCTTCCTGAGCCTGAATAATGGCCCGAGCGTGACCGTGGGCAAATTCCAGCGCCTTGATGAATTCCTCATCGGGAAGCTCCTTCGCGGCACCCTCAATCATGATAACATCGTCCTTGGTCCCGACGTACACGAGATCCAAATCGCTGAGCGCACGCTGAGAGTGGGTGGGATTGGCCACAAACTCGCCATTGACGCGACCAACGCGCACCGCGCCGATCGGCCCCTGGAATGGAATATCGGAAACGACCAGTGCCGCCGAAGCGCCGTTCATCGTGAGGATATCCGGATCATTCTCACCATCCGCACTGAGGAGAATGGAGATGATCTGCGTATCGTAGTAATAGCCTTTCGGGAAAAGCGCGCGGATCGGGCGATCCGTCATGCGCGCAGTGAGGATTTCTTTTTCCGTGGGGCGCCCTTCGCGGCGGAAATAACCTCCCGGAAATTTGCCGACCGCGGCTGCTTTTTCCCGATAATCAACCGTGAGCGGAAAGAAATCCTGCCCTTCTTTGACACGGGTGGCGGAGACGGCGGTGACGAGAACGATGGTATCACCGGATTTAACAGTAACGGCGCCATCGGCGAGTTTAGCGAGTTTGCCAGTCTCAAATGTGATACCGGCGGAGCCGACCTGGCTCGTGATATTATGGATCATTTTCTATTTTTCTTCTTTCGCCGCCGGCATGATTCGCCCCCTGGCTCGTAGCCCGGCGCCTTCCCAGGTGATGGTGAGATGCCTTACCGAAGGATGCCTGGCAGCAAAGACTCGATCTTTGATCCAAAGGCGTCCCCACTCTGCACCGTTCCCTGAAAGCGCTGGGCTCCGCCCAGGCTGGGTAAAATTAAATCCGGCGGCTTGGTTTTGTGGGTTGCACCCTCGCAGCGGTATGCCGCGATGGTTTTCGTTTTGGGGGAAAGCCCTCCTCCTGGGAAAGCCAGGAGGAGAACACAAAAAAGGGGATCGCGCTACTTGCGGAGATTCAGCTTGTCCAGAGCCTGCTTATAGCGCTCGCCGGACGTCCGCTTCAAGTAGTCGAGCAATTTGCGGCGGCGGGCCACCTGCATGAGCAAGCCGCGCCGGGAGGAATGGTCCTTTACGTGGACCTTGAGATGATCGGTGAGCTGATTGATCCTCCGGGTGAGGAGAGCAACCTGCACATCGGCGCTGCCGGTATCTTTGTCGTGCATGCGCAGCGCCTGTACTTCTTGTAATTCTGCCATATTTTCTTATTTCGTGAGCCGGGTAGTATGGGCGGCTGATTGAACTTGGCAAGCGGTTCCTTGAAGAAAATCGGGCACGGTGAATGGAGGATTGGGGAAAAAGAGGAAAGCGCGGCGCAAATCTCAGAAATTCGGCACTAAATTCGGTACTGGTACACTTTCGAAAATGCACCGGTGCTAGAAATTACCAGACGTTACCGCCTCGCTCTCTGGCACTCGCCCTGCTTTCGTCATTCGTCACGATGATCACTTTCGCCTATCAAGCCCGCGATCCCGGCGGCAAAATTATCAGCGGCATTCAAGAAGCGCTGAACGAAGACAACGCCATCAATACTCTGATGGCCCGTGGCCTGATGGTGCTCGCCATTCAGCAAAAAGCCGTTTCCCGCTCGGCTGCCGGAAAGGCGAAAGTGAGCGAGACCGATCTCGTGCTTTTCACCCGCCAGCTCGCCACGATGGTCGATGCCGGTTTGCCGCTTGTTGGCGGCCTCACGGCCCTTTACGAGCAGGCTGATCCGCGCCGCCAGGCTGGGCTCAAACGCGTCGTCGGCGAAGTGAGCGCTCTGGTGCAGCAGGGTGAAAGCTTCTTCGAAGCCATTTCGAAGCAGCCCCAGGTCTTCAGCCGGTTGTACACAGCGATGATCAAAGCCGGTGAATCCGGCGGTTTGCTCGCGGAGATTCTCGACCGTCTGGCTGTCTTCCTGGAAGCCGCCGCCCGCCTGAAGAAGAAGGTCAAATCAGCCATGACCTACCCGGTCATCGTCATCTCGATCGCCATCGGTATTACCACCTTCCTCATCGTCAAGGTGGTGCCGATCTTCGGCCAGATCTTCAAAGACTTTAACGCGGAACTCCCTGCTCCCACGCAATTCCTCCTCGATGTCAGCGACTTTGTTCGAGGTTATTGGTGGGCGATTATCATCTTTATCGGCGGCATCATCTTCGGAGTTCGCTACGCAATGCAAACGGAGCGAGGCCGGCAGACGTGGGACCGCTACAAACTCAAGTTGCCCATTTTCGGTCCGCTCGTGCACAAGATCGCGATGACCCGCTTTTCGCGCACGTTCGCCCAGCTCATTCGCTCGGGCGTTCCCATCCTCGAAGTGATGGAAATCGTCGGCGATACCTCCGGTAATTACATGGTGGAACAGGCCATCAAAATGGTCTCCGCCGACGTGGAGAAGGGCGATCACCTCGCCGCTTCTCTCAGCCGGCAGCCGATCTTTCCCCCCATGCTCGTGCGCATGGTCAGTGCCGGTGAAGCCACCGGTAAAATCGACGCCATGCTCGAAAAAATGGCGGACTTTTGGGACGAAGAAATCGAGGCGCTGCTCAACGCGCTCACTTCCTTGCTCGAGCCGATGCTCATTGTTATCCTCGGTATCATCATCGGCGGCATCGTGATTGCCCTGTTCCTACCGATCTTCAAGATGAGTGACGTAGTGTCAGGCCAGAAAGGATAAGCAAGACCGCTCCGTAAGCCATTCCCGCGAGAGCCGCTGCCCGCCAGCGGCTTTCGCTTTTTGTCACCCAGGCGATGTGATCGCGCAGCACGTAGGGGGTACCGATCCAAAACATCGCTGCGACGATGTAGATGTACACAAGCACGATGAGAAAAAGGCGGCCGGATTCCGGGCGCATCCAAGCTGCTTCGAGCAACGGCTCAGCCGCCAGCAAAACGATCATCCCAAGGGAGCGAACCGACAGAAACTCATCCACGTAACGCCACGTGAGAAATGCGGCCACAGGAACAATGACCTGCAGCTTGAGCCGCCAATTCGAAAATTCGCCCAGGTCGATATTGGTTACCAAGAGCCAAAACCAGATGGATGCAACCGCGAGCAAAGCCACGCCCCATCCCTTCGATCGGGGAAATGCTTTTAGCCAGGCTTGAGCGGCCGCGGATTTCCAGAATCCGAGTCCGTGAAGAATAAAAAGCACGAGTCCGGTGAGGAGAAACGCGGTCCCGAGAGTCAGGGAGTAAATCATGGGCGAAGTGGCGAAGACAACGCCGTCCTTCGCTTTGGCTCAAGGGAAATCTGAATGAGCGGGAAAGGTGAACCCGATTCCGGCCGCTGCATGGAGGGCCGAATCTGGATCGCCAGAATTCATCAAAGCGGGCGGGCCGCCCTGAATTCGGTTCAGTTCGCCTGAATAAGAACGGGATCGCTTTCGCCGGCGCCGATGACGAATCCAACACCGATTTGATTGGATAAATCATCCTGTCTGATGACACCCCCGAAACTGCGCGGCACTTGCCCGCTGGGATCGATGCAGGAACCGGAGAAAAGGCCGGTGGAAACGTCTATCTTCAACTTAATTTTCTGGGTGTTCGGCGAATCAAAAGTCGCAATATTAGCGGTACTTAACGTGAAGCCACTCTGGAGCGGATTCGGGGAGAGAGCGATGCTCAGGTCTCCATTTTCGGAAGAATTTCCAAAGGGCACGAGGATTTGCTTTTTTGGCGGAGAATCGAATTCGCCGCCTTGCAGCTGCAAGTCGAGATCAAATGGATCCACGACCAAGGGGGTGCCAGCCGTGGCTGACCGGGTCCAATGCGCATTGCCATAGACACTGGTAGAGCCAAAAGGAACGGTGGTGTCGATCGGCAGCGTGCCAGCGAAGGTGCTACCGTGTGTGTCCAGCGCCGCAAAAAAGGGAATCATCGGCGAGATAACATCCTGCGTGCCGTCGAAATAGATCTGGATTTGCGCGAAACTCGAAAAAGAAAGCTTCGACCCATCCGCCAGCACCCCGAGTCCGCGCACACCGCCTTTTTTATCGATACTAATGCTGAAGTAACCATTCCCCGTGATATTCGCCGGATCGGTGTAGCCGTCATCCGACGGCGAATCCACGTTGACTGTATAGTGTGCCGCGAGATTCTGGGGTTTACCTAGGTTTATATAGCCGCTGGCGTAGTCGCCGAAATTAACCGAATCATTCATGGAAACCTGAAGTGAAGGTTCACTCGATGTAAGATCGAGAGAGACGGACACGAACAAGCTCGATTTCTTTGGCCGCTTCACCTCAAATTGGGTGGCATAGAAGTTTGCACTGGAAAACTGGCCCTTCAGCGAGAAAGTGGCGCCATCGTAAAGGAGCTTCGCCGTAAATGTACCTGAAGCCGTGAGCTTAAGCGTGAGAAGGCCTCGATTGAGAGTCCTGAAATCACCCAGGGTTTGATCGTAGATCGTGGACTGAACAACAGCGGCAAGATTACCAGCGACAGGAATAAAGGGGTTGGGAATGAAATTGGCAGTGATCGTCGGAGCCTGGGTGAAGACAAATTCCGCCACGCGATCTGTGGAAGTGAACGAGCCGCCGCCTTGGTTTATGTCCCAGTGATCAAAGATAAACCCGGCTGCCGGCGCTGCGGAAAACTTATAAACTTTGGCCAGTTCCACCTTGTTTCCCTGAGGCAGTCCCGGAGAAACTTTTCCGGATCCCTGCACGCTCAGGGTCGCGTCGGCGAGCTCGACGAATGTAAACGCGAGATTCTTCACCTTGGATAGATTACCCTGGTGATCGAATGCCGTTACTTTGACGGAATTGAACCCGGGATCCACGGGCACCGCTGCAGTCCATTGGACCGTGCCTTTCGAAACCGGCGTGAGAGTGGCGATGGTGATTTCGTTTGCGTGAGAGCCATACTGCGACACCACCGTGATCCGCGTAACTGCGATATTGTCGTGTGCCGTTCCGGAGATCGTGACCACCTCGGCGTTTTGGAAAGGGACGCGCGCATTTGGTTTGGGCGAGGTGATAACGAGGGACGGATCAATAGGATCATCGCGATGATGAAAAAGATGATCGAGCCGATTTCCGACGCGTTGAAAGTATTCCTCCACGCGATCGACCGTCATATCCGGCAAAACCCCCGCGAAATGGACATCCGGAAAGGTTCCCGATTGCGGATGGTTAAAGGTATATTGCGGGAGGAGGCCGCGGAGATTCTGGGCCGTAGTGGTGGCCGCGCCGGCAAAGACGTGGGTGCGCGTATCGAGTTGAACGGAGCCGGAGAGCGAAGCTTTTACGGCAACCACTTCATTGCGAGCCTTTGCTTCCACCCCCGCGTAATCCGCATCGATGACAAAAAGGCGATCGGTGGAATCAATCCGCGCACGCATGAAATCGGAGGCCGAAACATAGATATCCACGGCCTGCCCAAAGGCCGTGACTGCGGAGGAGAGCTCGCTTCCGTTGCTCACCGTCAGCAGGTTGGGATACGTGGCGAAAAGCTTTTGCAGCGTCATCGCATTTGTGGGAAGCCAGCTGGAAATGTCGGACAGCTTGAAACTAGTGTTATAGATGCCGCACAGATGGATGCCGGAAGTAAGGGTATAGACTAGGGAACGAATGAAAAGCACGTCCCCAAGATCGAGCGTCACGCCACTCAACCCCGTCTCATCTGAAGAAAGCGTGATTTGAAATGTCGAGGAACTGGCTTTGCTAAGTTCAAGATCGGCGGCGGCGAGCGCTGGAAGCACCTGGGCCTTGGCATAAGCTTCAAAGTCATCAGTCAATACCTTCGGCTTGAAATGTTTCGGCGAGTCGGCAGTCCAGTGGAAGAGGTTGCGGCCCGCTGTGGCGACCCCTAGTTTGGTGAGCAAAGCCTGGGCTTCGGGCCGTGTTTCAAGCACCGCCAGGCTGGTCAATGCCGCCAGGACGTTAGCTTCGGGATCACTCGGCGAGAGGCCTACGGCTTGCTGAAATGCGGCATTCGCGGCGACGATATTCTTTGCTTTGAGTGCAGCGCGCCCCGCTGCAATGGAATCCGCCAGGGTGGCATGGGAGGATGGAGTCGTGAACAGGGTGGTCAAAACCGCGAACAATGCGGCGGCGATGCCTTTGAGGTGACGGGATGTCTTCATGCGCTATTGAGATACCGGATTGGAAGGCGTTCGGGGAAAAAGTAGATGGCGCGATTCACCCGAACGGATTTCGCCGGCATGCTTGCCGTCGATGACGAGCCGGGCGGCCTCGAGATGTGTGCCGTCGGGTAAATTCACGTCCGACAATTCGAGATCAGCTTCTCCATCGAGAGTCGCGCGTGCGGCTCGCAGGAGCGGTTGATCGTTTTCAGGGCCAAAGATAGCGAACCGCTCCATTTCCCCCTTGTCGGATTTGGCCAGATTCTTGAAAAGCCGAGGCAGATCAGCCAAGGCCGTGAGGTCGGCGAGACGAAAGCGAATCTCCGCATCGGTCGCTTTCGCCAGAGGCAGCACACCGATGCGCAAAAAACCCTGGCGCTGCGCACCGACCTGGAGCTCGCCAATGGAAAGAATGGCCGCTGGCACGAGCGGTTGCACCCCGATCAACGGGGCGCGCAGGCCCTTCACCGAGAAGTGCTTTTCCACGAGACTCTGTCCCCCGGCAACTCCATGCACAACGGAGATTGCCAGAATGATAGCTAGTGAGGTGGATATTTTCAATGGAATGCCTGTCGCCGGTATGCCTCCTTCGCCAAATCATGCCGCGTCCGACAGGCCGCTATCCTTCGCGCAGCCGCAAACACGCCAACGGAAAAAATGTCCTCCCGGAAGAGAACCTCCATTTGAGCGGGGTGGTAGTTAACAACTTTCTATCAGTGGTTCACCCGTGAGCAAGCACTAAGCTGAATAAAATTCCTCCGCAATCCCTTCTCAAGTCATGCGACCACCAGCCTGTCGTTGACCTGCGCAGGCAATTATACCCAGACTCTGGCCAGTATGGAGGCGCCTGGCTCAAAAGCTGAAATTACGTACGAAATCGATCGCGAAATGCGATTGGTGCGCGTGGTCTGCATCGGTGAGGTAGGCCTCGAATTGATCGAAGCGTGCATGCGCAGTGTGGATGCCGATCCCGATTACGAGCTCGATTTTGATGGGATCATCGATCTGCGGAATTGCACGCTGGAACTGGATTCACAGAAGGTGCGCCATTTGGCCATGACCATCCGCGCTTATCCAGGAAGCCCCGGCGCTCGGCGCGCAGTGGTAGCGGCCAGCGACGCACAGTTCGGCCTGATGCGGATGCTCGAAGGCCACACGTCGCTCGCGCCGGTGATTTACCGGGCATTTCGCAGTGAAGAGATGGCGATGGACTGGCTGGCGGAGAGGAAGCGGAAGCGGAGTGACGAGTAACGGATGGCCAATGAAGCGCGAAGGAGGGTGAAAATCGTGAGACTTCAGTCGCGCGCTTTCCTTTGTGTCCTTTGCGCCTTTGCGTTCCAAATACTCTCCGCGCGATCAATCCATGTTACTTTACGCAAAGGCGCGAAGATTGCAAAGGCCGCAAAGACAGTTCAGAATATTTCAGAGAACCTTTGGATTGGGTGAAACTTGTCTTGCCCCATCCGTTACCGTAGAAACCGGGATAGAGTCCACGAAACACACGAAATGACACGAAAATCAAGCAGTTACGTGTCTACGATCACTCACCCTCTTGGTGAGAACTGGCTTTGACTCAAGGAGTTCTTTTTGTGCTCTTTAGTCTATTTCGTAGACATCCCATTCCCGTTTTTAGGGTTACTTGCTTCAAAACATCGATGGAAGTTTAATCCGCTATGGCGATCACTTGCTTTCCGCGTCGGTCGGATGAAGCGCTGGGGTTGAAATAGGCGCTTGAAGCTTGCGCCAGCGGTATCACGCCCCGCGTAAATGTTTTGAGATCTCCTTGATCGAGCAACCTGGCCGTTTCCATGAGTTGATCCTGACTCGGTTCGACGATGAAAAATGCCGCCTTGCTCCTCTCATCCCGAGCTTCCTCACCACTTGCAGCAATCGTGACCAGGCGTCCCTTCGCGGAAAGAATTGCCCAGGACCGGGCCAGGGTCTCGCCGCCCACGCCGTCAAAAATCACATCGACCTCGCCGGCACGCTCTTCGAATCGCTCGCGGCGATAGTCGATTACTTGATCAGCGCCGAGCTCTTTCAGAAATTCGCCATCTTTTGCCGAGCTGGTGGTAACCACGAAAGCTCCGGCGCGTTTAGCCCATTGTACGGCGAAAAGCCCAACGGCGCCGGCCGCTCCGTGGATGAGCACGCGCTCGCCCGCTCGAAGTTGCGCTTTATTGAAGAGACCTTGCCAAGCCGTGAGCGCGCTAATGGGAACCCCGGCGGCCTCCGCGTGGCTGAGCCGCGCCGGTTTTGGCGCGATGAGAGAGGATTGCGTGAGGCAGTATTCAGCGGCGGCGCCCTCGGAAAACCAATCATTGAGCCCATAGATTTCCTGTCCCAGGGAGAAGCCGCTCGCTTGAGAACCGAGGGCAGCAATGGTCCCGGAAAATTCGTGCGCCGGAACGGCCTCGAGGCGCGGTTCGCCAGACTGCGCGTGCGTGGTCGGATACCAGAGCATTTCCGTTGGTGTAACACCCGCGGCGTGCACGCGGACTAGAATCTCATCGGGGCCCGGCTGCGGAACAGGCAGGTCTTTTTCGACGAGAGAACTTGGAGGGTTCCCCTCGACACACATGGCTTTCATGGAATTCATCGGCTTAAGATCTTATCCAAATTACGAGGCCAAGCTCACACTTTTATGTGATTGCCTGCGCCTGCCAGATTCGACAGTTTCCCCTTTTGTTTCAACTCCCCCTGAACCATCCGTGCGTTGCCCGAGCGCACCAAGCCAAACCGCGATTCACGCCTCCCATGAACCTTCGTCTCGCCCGTTGTGCCGCATTTCTCGCTTTGCTCATCCCAACGATCGCCGGCGCTGCCGGAAATAACTGGATGACCAGCCTCAACGGCAATCTCAGCCTTTCTCAAATCTCCATCCCGGGCACTCACGATTCCGGCGCTTTGAATGAGCCCTTTCCCGGCACCGCGAAATGCCAGAACAACTCGATCGCCCAGCAACTAAGCGACGGCGTACGCTATCTGGATATCCGATTGCATTATAACAGTCCAACGTCGCTGAATATTCAGCACGGCATTGTCGATGAAGGGCAGACGTTTGACACCGTGCTCTCGGGGGCGGTGCTCCCGTTTCTCACCAGCAACCCGGGCGAATGCGTGATCATGTCGATCAAAGAGGAAAATAGCAGCGCCGGGGCTCAGTTTGCGGACGCGGTCAATAACTACATCAACAACTTCAGCCCGGCGATGTGGGCTCCGACTATCACCACCATTCCCACCCTTTCCCAGGTGCGCGGAAAGATCGTCATCGTGCGCCGCTTTGGCGCGCAGACCAATGGTGCGACCGTCGGGATCAATGCCCAGGGCTGGCAGGATAATACCACCTTCACCACATCGATTGGCAGCGGCGAGTCTCTGTGCATCCAGGATTGTTATAACGTGAGCAACGACAGCACGAAGTGGAGCCAGATCACCAGCCAGTTTACCACCACGTACTCCGGCAGTCCCTCGACGCTTTTCCTCAACTATACCAGTGGAGTGATGTCGATCCTTGGCGTACCAAATATCCCTTCGGTCTCCAACACGATCAATCCGGAGCTTTCCAGTTACTTGACTTCGAACATCAGCGGCCGGCGCGGGATTGTCGCCATGGATTTCGAGACAGCGGCGACGTGCGCACTGATCTACAATCCTTCCTTTCAATGGTACGAGGCGGAGACGCTGACGCTGCAGGCTTCATCCGGTGATACCTATCGTATTTTCACCGACAGCTCGACGAGCGGTGGCGAAGGAACCATTTTGGATGCGGATGCCATCGGCGACTATTTTACGGTAGTCGTCCCCAACGTGACGCACCGCACCTATTCCGTGCGGATCGGCGTCAAGAAACTCAACACGCGAGGCATTTTTCAACTGGCGATCGGAGCCGCCGGCAGCAACTCGCCAACTAACCTCGGTACTCCTCAGGATCTTTACTCCGCTTCGGCCCAGTACGCGGAGCTGAATCTCGGGACATGGACGCCAAGCACGAGCAGCGACAAGTGGTTTCGCTTCATGATTACGGGAAAAAACGCGAGCAGCACGGGATACGGCGAGGCGATTGACTACATCCTGCTCGTTCCCCAGTAATCGCTGAACGCTGGCACTCGACAGCAGCGGCTCTTTAGCGTTCACTCCCGGCGCTTATGAATGTCGTCCGCCAGGGAATTCGCACCGGAGTACTGGTGCTGATCTCGCTCGTCGTCCTCGTGGCGGCTCTCCTTTATCTGGGAGCGCCGGGGGTCTTCGTCCCCATGAAGACCTACTGGGTCTATGTGCAAAATGCGGGAGGTATTGAGCCTGGTGCGGATGTAATGCTGGCCGGACGCCGCATTGGGCAGGTGCGGCGTTTGTATTCGCCAGTGCCGGAGGAGACCCGGCCCGATAAGGACAAAAAAATGGAGACGCTCATCGAAATCCGCGTGGAGCGCTCGGCCGAGATTTATCAAAACGTGCGTGTGTACGTGACGCAAAATGGCTTGCTAGGGGAAACGCTCCTGGATTTCTCCAGTGGCAGCGAATCTTACGGGCTCGCACCGAGCGGGACCTATTTTCTGGGTGAACGTCCGCCGGGAATTTCCGATGCCATTCCCAAAGTGCTGGAAGAACTGCACCCAGCTCTGGAGGAAGCGACCAATACCCTCAAATCACTGCAACAGACCGCGGACAGCCTTAACAAACTGACTTCACCGGGCGGCGAAGTTCCCACCGCTCTCTCCGAATTCAAAAAATTCGGCATCAATCTGAACGAGATTTCCGGACCCGATAGCTCTCTGCGACACACTTTGTTAAATCTGGATAGCCTAACCTCCGACGACGGCAAGCTGGGTAAATCGCTGGCGAATATCAAGGAAATGACGGACCCCGCCGGGCCGCTGTTCAAAACGCTGAAGAATGCGGAGAAATTTACCGCTGATCTTTCTAACAACAAAAATATCGAAGCAACGCTGCAGAACCTGAAAGACAGCACGGCTAAACTGGACGCCACGCTCGGCACTCTGGGCGGACAGTTCACAACCGTCGGCGGCAACCTGGAACAAGCAACGGATACGGTGAAACACCAGCCGTGGCGCTTGGTGTGGCCATCGACAAAAAAGTATCCCGACGATAACAAACCCAAAGCTACGCCCGCTCCCCAGGAGTCGCCAAAGAAGAAGAGCCGGCGCTCGGAACGTTAATTTCAAGACCCATTCAAGGATCATCCCATGACGCAAACTCAACGCGAAGCCCTCCTCGACCTGCTCACCCTGTCCGTCTTCATTGATTCCTATTTGAGCCTTTCGGAAGATCATGCCCTGCAATCCGCACTGGAATCGCTCGGCTGGGAATCGCCTCGTCCCAAAGAAATCTTCGTCCTCAACTCCATGAGCCGGGCGCGGACCGCGGCGGAATCGGACGCCAACACGGACGCCTTCATCAAGGCACGCGCCGCGGCGTTTACGGATACCGCCTCGCAGAGCGCCGCTGTTACTTGTCTGCAAAAGGTTCTTTCGGCCGACGGCATTGCGCAATCGGAAAGTGATTTCCTGGCACGAGTGCAGGCAGCGTTTCCCACGGCGACGGCGTAGGGTTCCTGGGAGCGCCGGCATCTCCGAGCCTGGAACGGGCATCCCGTTGTTCCTTCCATGGGCGAGACGCCCATGCTACACCGCACCGGGGCTCCCAGGTTACTTGAATCGCCGGCAGGCGGTGATCGTATTCGCCATCAGCATGGCGATGGTCATCGGGCCCACTCCTCCCGGCACGGGTGTGATGGCACGACACTTTGGAGCGACTTCCGCAAAGGCCACATCGCCCACAAGGCGCGAACCTTTCGGCGCGGATGGATCGCTGATCCGATTAATGCCCACATCGATCACCACCGCGCCTTCACGAACAAAATCCGCCTTCACAAATTCCGGCTGGCCGATCGCCGCGATGAGGATATCGGCCGAGCGGCAGACTTCCGCGAGATTCTTCGTGCGGGAATGCGCTACGGTGACGGTGGCGTCCCCTCCCGGCCCTTTGCGCATGAGGAGCAGCGCCACCGGTTTTCCCACGATCATGCTGCGGCCCAGCACCACGACGTGCGCCCCGGCGATTTGCACTCCGCTCTCCATGAGCAACCGCTGGCAACCCAGCGGGGTGCACGGCACAAACGCATCTGGGTCACCCAGCGCCAATTTCGCCACGCTCACCGGGTGAAAGCCATCCACGTCCTTGCGCGGGTCGATGGCCTCGACGATCGCGCGTTCATCGATGTGCGGCGGGGGCGGGGATTGCACGAGGATGCCGTGAACGGCTGGATCTGCATTCAGTTTTTGCACCAGCGCGAGCAAATCCTCCTGCGAAGTCGCTGCGGACAGCTCGTGTTTCACCGAGTGCATGCCGAGCTCACGGCACGTTTTATCCTTCGAACGCACGTAGGCTTGCGAAGCCGGATCGTCGCCCACGAGGACGACCGCCAGGCCGGGAGTCCGTCCTTCCGCTTTCAGTTGCGCGATGGCTTCCCGCGATTCCGCGTTGATTTTTTGAGCAATGGCTTTGCCGTCGATGAGATGATTCACGTTCAAGAAGCAATTTTAGGATGCGGAGCTCCGAAAGTGCAGCAATAATTGGGGCACCTTTCGGCATCCCTAAGAAAGATCACGACTTGCGCCTTGTCGGGGTTGACGACACACTTCCCACACGATGCCCTCCGCCAACGCCGCGCCTGAACTTGCTTCTCCCGGTTTGACCCTTCCGCGGCCCGTACCGACCCAGCGGTACCGCACTCCGAAGAAGAATATCCCGCAAACGCCCCTCCAGCGAAATCACATCCTGGAATTCGTGCGGAACTATGTAGCCGAGCATCAGCCGGTGCCACCGATGCCGCTGGAAGAGCTCAAGGTGCATGCAGACCGCCTCGTGGAATCACTGGGCTGCGAGCCGATTTACCGGGATTACATTGGCATTCTTCTCAACAACGAAATGTGGCGGGAAACACTCGCCACCGTGCCTTTTGAGCGCCGCCTGCTCCTTTTGCCGAAATGCCTGCGGGTTGAGAATAAGTGCCCCGCGCCTTTTGACGAATTTGGCCTGCTCTGCAAGCAATGCGGCCTCTGCTCGATTCAGGATTTGCAGACCGAAGCGGAGCGGCTCGGCTATGCCGTGCTGGTGGCGGAGGGTTCGGCGATTGTCATGTCGCTCATCCAGACAGGGAAAATCGAGGCCATCGTGGGAGTTTCCTGCCTGAGCGTGCTGGAACGCGCCTTTCCGTACATGGAGGCGGCGGCCGTTCCCGGCGTGGCGGTGCCTTTGCTTCAGGATGACTGCATCGATACCACCGTCGATCTGGATTGGATCTGGGACTACATTCATCTCACGAGCGACGATGAGACGCGGCGGCTGGATCTGGGCGCTCTGCGCGATGAGGTCGATTTTTGGTTCACCCCGCTGAATCTGGATGCGATTCTCGGGCCGGCGCAGGGTGAAACCGAGCGCATCGCCCGTGAATGGCTGGGACGCGCTGGCAAACGCTGGCGGCCTTTTCTCACCGTATCGGCGTATCAAGCGATGCGCGCGACTCCGGGTGCGCCATTGCCCGATGATATCCGGAAAGTCGCTGTCGCGGTGGAATGTTTTCACAAAGCTTCGCTGATCCACGACGACATCGAGGACGGCGACGCGGAGCGCTATGGCCGCAAGACGATGCACGAAGAGCACGGCACCGCGGTCGCGCTCAATGTGGGGGATCTTTTGATCGGCGAAGGTTACCGGCTGCTGGCTTCCTGCAGCGCGAGTGCGGAACAAAAAGCCGCCATGCTGCGCGTCGCGGCTGAGGGGCAGCGGGAACTCTGCCGCGGCCAGGGCGCGGAGCTTTGCTGGGCCCGCCAGCCGGGGCCGCTTTCGTCGCTCGAAGTGATCGATATTTTCCGCAAAAAGACCGCGCCCGCGTTTAGCGTGGCGCTGCATCTCGGCGCGATCTATGCGGGCCTCGCCGCTCACGAGGAAGTGGCCGAAGTGCTGAACGCCTACAGCGAAGCGCTTGGGATCGCTTACCAGATTCGCGACGACCTGAGCGATATCGGATCCTCCGGTGAAACGAACGACATCGCCGGTTTGCGCCCGAGCCTGCTGCTGGCTTCCGCCTTCGAGCGCGCGCAAGGGGACGCCAAAATCAAGCTATCCGACCGCTGGGAGCGTAAAGCAGGATCAAGTAACACGGAAATCGAGGCGCTCTACCTCGAACTAAAGGTGGATGAGCGCTGCCGCGACCTCCTCGAGCGCTACAAGGAAGAAGCCATCCGCAGCCTGCGCGATCTGGAAAACGCCAGCCTGAAGGGTCTCCTGCGCCGGGTGCTCGGCAAGATTTTCAACGACACGGAAATCAAAGGCTGGTGCAAGGAATTCGAGGCCAAGAATCTCGCGGCCGCCTCCGCAGCGTAGGCGGTTACTTGACGGATCGCGCTATGGCGATTCCGTGGACTAAATTAACCCCATGGGTCCCACAGGAGCCATTTTGGCTCCGGCACTCGCCAGTTTGTCCTGCATAGGGTGATCCTGGTGCCGCGGACGTTTCCCTTCCGCAAATTCCTCGATCATTTTGTGGTTAAAAGCGGGGATGTCATCGGGCTTGCGGCTCGTCACGAGGCCGTTATCGACCACGACTTCCTCATCCACCCAGTTACCACCGGCGTTGCGGATGTCGTTTTTGATCGCGGGCCAGGAAGTTAACGTGCGGCCTTTTACGAGCCCTGCGTCGATCAACACCTGCGGCCCATGGCAAATCACCGCTACCGGCTTGCCCGCTTCGAAAAACGCCCGCGTAAACGTAAGCGCCTCGGGCGTGCTCCGGAGCGTGTCCGGATTGATCAATCCACCAGGAATCATCAACGCATCGAAGTCCTCCGGCTTTGCGTTTGAGATCGGGAGATCAACGTCGAATGTGTCTCCCTTGTCCGCGTGTTTCATTCCCTGGATCGTGCCGCTCTTTGGCGAGACAATGCTCACCGTTGCGCCCGCTTCTTCCAGCGCTTCTTTGGGCTGGGCGAGCTCGACTTGTTCAAATCCATCGGCCGCGAGAATGGCGACCCGTTTATTCAGCAATTGATGGCTCATAGCTTAAGGTTTCGCAAAGGCGCAAGGACGCGGCTGTGCTGTGGAATTGCTGCGCGAGCAGTCGCTTGCCGAATGACTAATGCATCGTTAAACTAATGGAAATGAGCGCCGGGGAAATCATCGAACAGATTACGTGCTTGTCTCCTACGGAGCAGCAGAAGGTGGCGAATTTTGTGCGAGAACAGTCCGAAGGAAATCCCGAGAATCGGGCGGCTGAAGAGCGCCCCGACTTCGACCAAATCGCGAAAGGGGTATTCGATCAAGACGACGAGCTTTTTCAGAAACTGGCGCAGTGAGCGAGCCCATTTTTCTTTTGCTCGGAGACGCCATCGTCATTGTTGGACATCGCATGGACAAAACCGATCTGGCGACTCTCCTGCCGCAACAAGCTAATACTGATCGCCCATGAGCATGCGCCTGCAAATGTTGCAGGTCGCCCGGCTTGCGCCCAAAGCTCTCGGTGATTCCGCCGCTTTGGTCCTCCGGTTTTTGGAAAACCAGCTCGGCCCCAATGGCGGCGGAAAGGATCGTGATGGGCACGAGGATCTTTACTATACTATTTTCGTCCTCGCCGGGTTTCAGGCCTTGCAGGCGGAGATACCTATCGAGCGAGTCGAGCCTTACTTGCGCAGTTTCGAAGAGGGAAAGTCTCTCGATTTCGTCCATCTGGGCGCGCTCGCTCGATGCTGGGCGGCCATCGGCTTGAATCACGCGCCGAAGAATTTGATTCCCAAGTTACTTGATCGCATCGAAGCGCATCGCACTGCCGGTGGAGGCTACGATTCCGAGCCCGGAAAGCCACACGGAAATCCTTACGGATGTTTTGTGGCGTTTGGCGCTTATCAGGATTTAGCGGTTCCGATTCCCGATCCTCTGCGAATGGTGCAGTGCCTCAAATTCTGCGAGACTCCCGATGGCGGATGGGGAAATGCCCGCGGCTTGAAACAAGGCGCCACGCCAGCCACGGCTGCGGCCGTCACGTTACTTCATCAGTTGGGAATGCCGATTCATTCAGCGGTGGCCGATTGGCTGCTTGCGCAAGCGCATCCGCAAGGCGGCTTCGCTGCCGTGCCCGGCGCACCGATCCCCGACCTGCTTTCTACGGCTACCGCGCTGCACGCGCTCTCCTGTCTGGAGGCACCCCTTTCCGATGCTCTGCGCGAAAAATGCCTCGATTTCGTCGATAGCCTTTGGAACGCGGAGGGCGGCTTCCACGGTCATTGGGCAGACGATCACCTGGATGCGGAATATACGTTTTATGGGCTGCTGGCGCTGGGGCATCTGGGGCAATGAAGGAGAAGCCCGAAACCAGAATGACGAATGACGAATGAAGTCCGAAACCCGAAGCCCGAATTGGAGTGCGTAGCGTGTTGAACACGCAAATTTCGGACTTCGGGCTTATTTCGTCATTCGTCATTCGGGCTTCGTCATTGCCTAAATCCATTCCCCGAGCGAACGTCCCTTTGTGTCCAGCTTGTCTGAATCCACTCGCACTAGCCGCCCTTCTCACCTCGTCCTTTACGACGATGAATGTCCGCTCTGCACCTTTCAGATGAAGCTCCTGACGTGGCTCGACTGGTTTAACGTCCTCAGCCTCATGCCGCTCTCCGATTCTCGCGCGCAGGTGGTGGCGCCATCACTGACTCGCGAGGCTTTAAGTGAAGCTATTCACTGTGTGACGCCGGAGGGGCGCATCTATCGGGGCGCGCGGTGCTTGCGATTTGTCGGCATGCGACTTCCGCTTTTCGTTCCCTTGGCCTTGTTTCTCTGGATTCCGGGCGTGATCTCTATTGCGGAGCGCGCCTATCAATGGGTGAGCCGCAATCGTTTGGTTTTGAGCCGGATGTTTGGTTGCAAAGGCGCTTGCGCCATACTGCCGGCGCGAGAGCGCGAGCAGGATAAGCTCGCTTAAAAAGGTGGAAGCAACGATCGGTTCGCGGTTGGATGCCGCTTTAAAGATCGCAACGAACGCGTTACTTGACGAACTAAACCCGTCAGGACATTGGAGCGGCAAGCTTTCCAGCAGTGCGCTTTCCACCGCTACTGCCATCACCGCTTTGGCCACGGTCGATCAAAACAATTCGACGCGATCACACGAGACGCTGATCCACAATGGCCTCACCTGGCTGGCGAATCATGCCAATGCCGACGGCGGCTGGGGGGATACCGTTTGCAGTAAAAGTAACATCAGCACCACGGCCCTCGTCTGGGCGGCCTTTGGTGCGGCCAGAGCCGACGAACAATTTCGCTCAATCGTGGACCGGGCTGAGGCATGGCTGCGCGGGCAGATGGGGGTCAATGGCCCGGGCGTTCCCGTGCAAACCCTGGTGCGAGCCATCGAAGATCGCTATGGCGCGGACCGCACATTCTCCGTGCCCATTCTCATGACGTGCGCGCTCAGCGGGCGGCTCGGCCTCGAAGGGTGGCGCTATGTGCGCGCGCTTCCGTTTGAATTGGCCGCGCTGCCCCACCAGCTTTTCGGCGCGTTGCGGCTGCCCGTGGTGAGCTACGCACTGCCGGCGCTCATTGCCATCGGGCAGATCATTCACGCAAAGGCGCCATCAAGTAACGCAATCGCCCGCGGTGTGCGAGGGCTCACCGCAAGCCGCACTCTCCGGGTCCTCACATCTCTGCAGCCCGAGAATGGCGGCTTCCTCGAAGCCACGCCTCTCACCAGCTTCGTCACCATGAGCCTCGCGGGAATGGGGCGCTCCGATCACGTCGTGGCTCGGAAAGGCGCGGCGTTCCTGCGCCATTCCGTTTTGCCTGATGGGAGCTGGCCGATTGATACCAATCTGGCGACGTGGGTCACCACCTTGTCGATCAAAGCGCTGTCGCATCAACCCGATCGAATGACTCCCGAACAGCGCATGGGTCTCCGCGAATGGTTACTTGATCAACAATATCAAACGGAGCATCCCTACACCCACGCCGCTCCCTTCGGCTGGGCGTGGACCGATCTACCCGGCGGCGTTCCCGATGCGGATGATACCGCGGGTGCATTGCTCGCGTTGCTTTCCCTCAGCACCGTCGATTCGCAAACGGGGATCGCCGGTCTCGCCGCCTGCCGCTGGCTTCTTCATCTGCAAAATAGCGACGGTGGCATGCCTACCTTTTGCCGCGGCTGGGGCGCGCTTCCCTTTGATCGCAGCAGCCCCGATCTCACCGGCCACGCGGTCGCTGCGTGGAGCGCCTGGCTGCCGCAGATGGATAACGATTTCAAAGCTCGCACCATGCGCGCAATCGCGCGGGCTCAGCGTTTCCTGGCACGCTCGCAGCAGGGCAATGGCTCGTGGATTCCGCTTTGGTTTGGCAACGAACACGCTCCCGACGACATCAATCCCACCTACGGCACGGCACAGGTGGTCATGGCCTTGCGCGCGTTGCAGGACCGAGGCTTTAAAGGATCCGAAGCCGTGCTGGCCGCCGGAGTTCAGTGGCTGGTGGATGCCCAAAATGACGACGGAAGCTGGGGCGGCTTCCGAGGCTCGCCTTCCTCTGTGGAGGAAACGGCGCTGGCCATTCAAGCCCTTGCCGGAACGGCACAAGTACATGCCGTAGATCGAGGCATCGACCGGCTCATCACCTCGGTGGAATCCGGCGAGTGGCGAAAGCCTTCCCCCATCGGCTTCTATTTTGCCAAGCTCTGGTATTTTGAACGTCTGTACCCTCTCATCTTCACCGTGGGTGCTTTGGGGCGAGTCGCGGCTTTGCAAAAGATCGGTTAACTAGGAAACACAACCTCGGAAATGAATGCAGCGGAGAAATCGAGCAGATCAATTGAGGGTTGAAAATTAGTCTCAGAAACGCCTTTCTCTTTCAGCCAGCTCTTCCATCACCCGGTGCCCACCGCTTCTCCAACCGTCCGCCAACTTGTCTGGCTTTATTTTTGGCTGCTTCTTTTTGAAGGGGCGTTGCGCAAATGGCTGCTCCCCGGGCTGTCTGGCATTCTGCTGATCATTCGCGATCCCGTCGTTATCGCCATCTACCTCGTGGCCATGCGCGATGGGATTTTCCCCCGCTCCACCTTTGTCACGTGCACCATGGGGTTGGCGGTCGTCAGTGCCGTCACGTCGCTGGCCACAGAATCGACGCCGAGCGTAATCCTCTACGGAGTGCGCGCCGATTTTCTTCATCTCCCACTGATCGTCCTGCTGCCACGGATCCTGAACGCGGAAGATGTGCGGCGAATCGGCTTCGCCTTGCTCCTTACGCTGCCTGGAATGACCGTCCTGGCCTTGCTGCAATTTAAAGGCGGGCCGGACTCCTACTGGAACGTCGGCGCAGGCGGCGAAATCGGCGGCCAGCTCTATGCTGCGGAAGGCAAGGTGCGCGCTTCGGGCACCTTTTCATTCGTGACGGGCATGGCCTCTTACCTGGCGTTGTGCACCGCCTTCCTGCTCTACAATTGGGTACCACGGCGCGTGTATCCATTCTGGGTGGCAGTGGCCTGCCTGCCTGCGCTCATCCTTACGCTGGTGATCTCCGGCAGCCGCGCGGCGGTGCTTTCGGTCGCCATCGTTTGCGGCGCGATGTTTTACATGGCGATCCGGCGCCCGCAAAATCTTGGCGCGGCCATTCGCCCGCTACTTTTTGCCTCGGTTGCCTTTGTCGCACTGAGCTGGCTCACCCCCACCATCAACGAGGGGCTCGCCGTGCATCACAATCGATTTGAAGGAGGCGGCGGCCTTAAGAAAGGAATCTTGTTCCGGATGGGCGAAGACATCGTGTCCGGCTGGAACGCGCTCTTTCAGGCGCCGCCGCTCGGCGTAGGGCTGGGCATCGGGACCAATGCGGGTGCAAAGCTGATGTCCGGGCAGCGAAAATTCCTGCTCGGTGAAGGCGAATGGCAGCGCGTGATCATGGAAACCGGTCCCGTGCTTGGCGGGGGTTATCTCCTCCTGCGATTCGGCGCGCTCTTCATCATCATGTATAGCGCGCTCAACGCTTTTCGACGGGATCAATCTCTGCCGTTGCTTTTGGCGAGTGTGGTGATCGTCGATCTCCTTTTTGGACAGTTTGGGCAGCCTACCGCGCTGGGATTCACGGTTTTCACCGCGGGCCTCGCGCTCGCAGCGGCGGAAGAAGAGCCGGAAACAGAAGGCGAGGCTGATCTGGACAGCTCCGCCCCCGCGCAAAACCGCGTGCGCGGACGATCCGCCTACGCCGAGCGGCTGCACGGAGGCGGTGAGAATGAACGCGGAAGCCAGCCGTGAAAGTGCTGCTCGTCTGCAACTACGTGGCGGATGCACAGGAAAGTATGCTGCGCTTTGCGGCTTCGCTCGAAGCGGGGCTGCACAAGGCCGGAGTAAACGTAGAGTCGATCCGGCCGGAGATGGTTTTTGGGAGTCTGCATCCCGGCGCATCCGGTTTTGGCAAATGGCTCGGTTACCTCGACAAATTTCTGCTTTTTCCCCCACGTCTCCGGCAGCGGAGCAAGCGCGCGGATATCGTGCATATATGCGATCACTCCAGCGCCATGCACGTGCGATCCATTGCCTCCCGGCCGCATGTAGTTACTTGTCACGATTTGCTCGCCGTGCGCATGGCGGCGGGCGAGTTTCCCGGACGGCGGACGCGAACCACGGGCCGGCTCCTGCAACGCTGGATCTTGCGCGGGCTTCGCCGGGCGCGGCGCATTGCTTGCGACTCCGAGGCGACCAAATGCGACGTGATGCGGCTCGCCGGGCATGATTCGCAGTCCGCGAGCGTAATCTATGTGGGCCAGAATCATGCCTATGCACCCGTGCTGGAAATCGCGCGCGCGGCAGAGGCCCGCAGGCTGGGCGGGATTTTCGATGCGGGGGTCTTTGCGAGGCGTCAGCTTCCGGCCGAGCCGTATATCATTCATGTCGGCGGGAGCCAGTGGTACAAAAACCGCGCCGGGGTACTTGCCATTCATGCGGAGCTGATGACACGCCTCGGTTCACGTGCCCCACGACTGGTAATGATTGGTTCACCCGATCCCTCTCATGGTTCGACGCCCGCTCTCACTGAATATCGCAGCGGGGTGAGCAATGAAGAACTGGCAGCGCTCTACTCCGGCGCTGAACTGTTACTTTTTCCCTCGCTGGAGGAGGGCTTCGGCTGGCCCATCATCGAAGCACAAGCATGCAACTGCCGGGTCGTGACGACACGCAAGGCACCGATGACGGAGGTCGCAGGGGATGCGGCATTTTTTATTGACGATCCCACAGAAATTCGCAGCGGTGCAGATCGCGTCGCGGCTCTGCTCGAGCAAAGCGCGGCCGAACGCGCACGGCTGATCGAGGCAGGCACTGCCAATGCCGCACGGTTCACCGAGGAAAAGATGGCGCGCAAATACCTGGCCATTTACCGGGAGCTGGCCGCCTCATGAAACGGCCGCTTCTGCACGCCATCCGCTCGCTCAACCCGGCGGACGGCGGACCGGTGGAGGTCGTGCGGCGTGTGGCAGCCGAGCATGCAGCGACGGGCGTTCCGTCGGAGATTGTCACGCTAGATTCGCCGGATGCGCCGTGGCTGGCGGATTGGCCTGTGCCCGTCCACGCCCTCGACGGAAGGCGAACGTATGGGTGGACGCCGAAGCTCATTCCGTGGTTGCGCGAACACACAAGCAACATCGCCGGCGTACTCATTCACGGTCTCTGGCAGTGGCAGGGGGCCGGGACCTGGATGGCGTTGCGCAAAAGTAACACGCGTTACTTTATTTTCCCGCATGGCATGCTCGATCCCTGGTTTCGCATCGCTTTCCCGGTGCGCCACGCGCGCAAGGCGCTCTATTGGCGGCTGGCTGAGCATCGTGTGATTCGCGACGCCGCCGCCGTCCTTTTCACGTGCGAGGAAGAGAGGCGCCTGGGCCGGCAGACCTTTCATCCCTGGATCACTCGACGCGAAGAAATCGTCCCACTCGGCACTTGCGCTCCGCCGGCTCCGCCCGAGGAATTGCGCGCCCTTTTCTATCAGCGATTTCCTCAGTTAAAAGGTCAGCGCCTTTTGCTCTTCCTCGGGAGATTGCATGAAAAGAAAGGCTGCGATTTGTTGCTCGAAGCTTATCGCAAAATGAAGCCTCCGCTTCATCTAGTATTGGCCGGGCCCTGCGCGGACTCCGCTTTTGAGAAGCGTCTGCGCGAGCTGGCAGAGGGATTGAATGTTACTTTTACGGGGCCGCTTTACGATCGGGAAAAGTGGGCCGCTCTGGCAGCCGCGGAAGCTTTCATTCTTCCCTCGCATCAGGAAAATTTTGGCATTGCTGTTGCCGAAGCGCTGGCCAGCGGCTTGCCGGTGCTCATTTCCGACAAAGTTAACATCTGGCGCGAAATTGATGCGGATCGTGCCGGCCTCGTGGAACCTGCGACCGTGGCGGGCATCCAACGCCTGCTGGAACGCTGGTTAGCTGCGGATCACGCCGCGATGCAGGCCTCCGCCGCGCGCTGTTTTCAAACGCGGTTTACTATCCAGCAAACCGCGGCGCAGCTGGCGATACTATGTCAATCAGAATCCTAATCACCCACAGGCGCGAGCCAAGCCGGTGAAATGCGTTTTGTGAGGCAAAAGGCCAGTGTGTCATAACTCTTGACGGGCCGGAAGAATTCCCCTAAGGTAGTGTCAGTTCTTTAACACCTGCAAATACATCAAGAGTGATGCCGCTGTTCGGCGGTGTCTGCCAACCTGGTTGGAGAAACCAAGGTGGACTCTGGAGACCTGTATGTCTCCGGCGATGTGCGCAAGCGGCTTCCGCCGCGGGCGAACCATTTCTCCCTTGATGTCAATGCTTTAGCAAATCCCTGACACCATGTTTGCCCAACTCTCCGTACGAGTGAACCCCGCAAATCCGAATCATCATCTTTGGAATAATAACGGCACCTGGTTCATTCATTACGTGATTCATCCCACCCCTTTCACCAAGGAACGCGTCCGGCGCTCTCTCGGCACCAAGTGCCTCGAAGTCGCCCGGGCTCGCCGCGACCAGCTCCTGGCCGCGACCGCCGTTCCACTGGAAACCGCGGCGTAATCTTTCAAGTAACGCAACAGCGCCGCGGCGTCTCCCGGGAACGCCAATCTCCTGATTGGCGCGATGGCAGATAGCGGTAGCGCCCAGGATAGTGGAAGCGATACTGTATAGCATTTCGCCAAGTGGTGATTCCAGGACTTCGCCAATCGGGAGATTGGCGTTCCCGGGAATCCGATGAAATCCGCGCTTTCTGTTTTGCGGCTGATGAGATTCACCTCAAAATCCCTGCGAATCGGGCTTTACCCTTCGCTCTTCGCCAGCGCCCACGCCGGCCCTCGCACCTGCTCGATAATCTCGATCGTCGCCCGCAAATTCTCTTCCATGCTATATCGCACCCCTTTTTCGCGCAAATGGCCGCGCACCTCCGCGCGCCGCTCCGGCGAGGCCCATTCCTCAATGGCCCGGGCCAGCGCGAGTACGTCCCGCGGGTCGGAAATCGCTTCTCCTTCCGCGGGTTTTTCAATGATTTCGGCGAAGCCATTTGCTGATGTAGTGATGACCGGCAGTCCCGCAGCCATCGCCTCGAGGCACGCATTCGAAAATGGATCGTACAAACTCGGGAGTATGAAAACATCGGCCGCCGCCAACAGCCGCGAAAGATTGGGCGTCGGTCCAAGATAGCATACGCGCGACGAACTCGGCATTCGCCACCGACTGCCTTGTCCCGCAACCAGCAGCGTTGGGCCCGCTACAGCGGCTTCATTCACCGCTTCAATGGCGTAGCGCAATCCCTTGCGTTCCCAGCCACCGCCGGCGAAGAGCAGCACGTAGTCACGGCGATCCAGCCCCAATTCCTTGCGCACTTCCTCCCGCGCTTTAGCCGAATCCTCCTCGGACAACGCCGCGGGCACTCCGTTGTGGACCACGTGAATCCGATCGCGCGGATATCCGTACTCCTCGATGATCTCCTCTTTCACCATGCGCGAGTTGGCGATCACCGCCCGCGCCGATTCGCCGCGAAACATCGTCTCCTCCAGGCGAAGGATTTCGTGGTGTTTATCGCGCCGATTGCGCCACCAGGTCTTCAATGCAGGTTCAAATTCCGAGCGGCGGCGCAGCCATGCCGCGTGCACGCCGTCTCCGGCGCGGTAGCAATCGCACTCCAGCATGCGCTCCAGCGAAAAGACAAAATCGCACGCACCCGCCAGCTGCATGCTCGCCAGTTCCATGGCGAATTCCAGGGGCGACCGGCCATGTTTCACCCGCCGCAATTCAAACGGCAATTCCTTGACTGGCCATGAACCTGCGGCAAACAGGATGCACTCGTGCCCTGCAGATGCCGCAGCTTCAGCAAATCGCTTGAGGTAGGCTTCCGCCCCTCCAATCGCTGAGTAGCCGCGGCGCACCAATCCCAATTTCATCGGGGCAAAATTTCGGCGGAAGCTGCGGGCATTGAAAACGGTGGTTTGCTTTCCGAAAGCCTCCCTGCAACTGCGCCGCTTTTCCAGTCAGAAAAATGGCCGCGGAAGTGCGATGGATGGAGGTCCAAGGAATACCGGAAGGAATACAAAAAGTTGCGGTGAATTAGGCGTGGCGACACGTCTCAATCAGTGAAACGGCGAAATGAAAACCCGCATCACATTCACGCGGCCCCCCGGGAAATACCACCGTTTCTGAAAAGCAAAGCTTCGCTCAGAGGCACGGTAGTCCACCCAGCTCGGCTCATTGGGATAGTTCGGATCGTAAACGGTGAAGCGCACGTCACCATTGGACTTGGGGTGCGCGGCGTAGACGATCACCACGTGGTTCATCCACGGAAAGCGAGCAAGATAAATGGCACGCAGCTTCTTTTCCGTAACCGATTTTTCCAGCCAGCGCGCGGCTGCCGCCTGCCCTGGCCTCACATGCCCCATGACCATCCGCCAATTGCCGATGCGCAGATAGCTAGGCAGCCAATTGCCGAGATTCTCTTTGAGCAAGCCTTCGTAGGCCGTTGAAAAATCATGCAAGTCGCGAAATCCAGGCACGACGATTTTTTCCCGCGGCCCACTGCTCCACACAGGGACGGCGCCAATCTCCCGAATGATTCGACGATATTCCTCGCGCGAAACTTTGGCTCCTGTGGGATCAAATTTCGCAAATTGCCAGAACTGCAAGGCCCCTCGCGCCAGCACAAAGCATCGGTGGGAAAATTGCACCGGCTTGTCGCGGCGCTCGATGTGCAGTTTGCCCGCTTCATCGACGCCGTATTTGAAGACGGTGTCGTTGGAAAACGCAAATACGTCGCGCTTCAGATCAAAATCCCGCGCTCGGAGACCCGGCGCGAATGCTGCGAAAAGCAGGATCGCAATCCAAACGTGGCCGCTGGCTGGCAAGAAACTGGAATGCCGCACGCGCGCTATGGCCTTCTCCCATTTTGTGGCGCTGCCGCGTCCGCTTTCAGTTGCTTGAGCAGTTTTTCATAGCGGCCTCGTTGTTCCTCGTATTTCGCCAGCGCCGCAGCGTCCCCTGCAGGAACAGCCTTCTGACGCTTGGCGAGTTCATTGTACATTAACTTGATCGCATCCTCGCGCTCGGCCAGCGGCTTGTGGCGATCTCCCGCGGCGATTTCACCGGGTAATGCGTTCGCCGCTCCCAATGAGCCCGCAGCCTCACTGCTCCATAGCTTGCCGAGTTTCTGCCGTTCCTCGGGCGGCAATTGCATCATTTTCTGGAACACAACGAAGACGTTTTTGAAAGGATGCCCGGCGGCCACATCCAAACCGACGCTTCCCAGGATATTGAGGACGCCGGCCAGAAGCAAAAAGCCAAAGGCTCGGAAAAAGCCGATGTCGTACACTTTCATGGGAACGGCGAAGAATATGATGATGGCCACGAGCACCAAAACGAGGACAACCGCTCCCGTGATTATCGAAGCCATGTGCGCGAGCGTCGTAATAACCACCAAGATTGCGCCGACGATGCCCAATCCAAAGAAGGAAAGGAGGTAAAATGCCCAGGTTTTGAAGGCATTTACAAAGCGGCTCTCCTCTTCCGCGAGCACTTTCGACGAAAGCCAATAAGCGATAATGGCAATCACCTGCGCGCCGATCGCCCAGAGGGCTCCGCCGGCTGGCGCGGCTTCGCTGGCGGCCTTCAGTTGCGGCAGGAGACTTTCCGCCGTCTCTGGAGAGGGCGTGGCCTGCGCCAAAAGCACCGGCAGCGCCGAAAGGCCATGGAAAAAGAGTTGCATGTGCAGCGAGGCTACAGGAATCGTGCAGGGGTTCAACGCCGCATTGAGCAGTCCGAAAGCCGATGATTCGACTCGAAAACCTCACCAAATCGTTCAACGGCAAGCCGGCGCTGCATGGGCTTTCGCTCAAAATCGCGCGCGGCGAAATCTTCGGTCTTCTCGGGCACAACGGCGCGGGGAAGAGCACGACCTTTGGCATCATGCTTGGACAGGTGCATCCCGACGCGGGGGAAGCTTTCATCAATGATCACTCCGTGCAGCAGGCCCGCGCCAAAGCGCTCGGACGTGTGGGCGCGATTTTTGAAACGCCGGGATTTTACGATTACCTGAGCGGCTGGAAAAATTTGGAAATCCTCACCAGCTATTCCGCGCGCGTGCCACGCAAGGAAATAGAGGAAGTGGTGGAGATCGTGGGGCTGACCAAGCGCATTCGCGATTCCGTGCGCACCTACAGCCACGGCATGCGCCAGCGGCTGGCCCTCGCGCAGGCACTGCTCCCCGCACCCCAGGTGATCCTGCTCGACGAGCCCACGGAAGGGCTCGACCCGGAAGGCATCCATGAAATGCGGAGCCTCATCCAGCGGCTCAACCAGGAACGCGGCCTCACCGTGCTGCTTTCCTCGCACCTGCTTTCCGAAGTGGAGCAACTGTGTAACCGCATCGCCATTTTGAATCAGGGCAAGCTGGTCTTTGTGGGCAAGTGGACGGAATTGCAGGGCGATGCCCGGCGGTATCGCGTGGAAGTGGATGACTGGGATCACCTGTTACTTGCTGCAAAGAAGATGCAGGTGACCATCGTGGAAAAAGGCGTCGTGGATTTGCAGGAAAACAGTGACGTCGCCGATTTCGTGCGGGTACTGGTGCTGGACGGGATCAAAGTAAGGGCGATCACACCCATGCGTGCTAATCTGGAGGAGATTTATTTGCAGACCATCGGCGGCGGAAAGAGTGCGCCGGTGGCAACGCCGCCCGCGGCTCCCGAGGAACCGATCAATTTGAAGTAGCCGCCTGCATTTGTTATGATGCTTTTCTTTCTCCAATTGCGCGGTGAACTTGTTAAACTGTTCGCGCGGAAGCGGACTTATCTAGGTTTCGGGGCGTTTCTTTCGCTGGAGGTTTTGGTGCTCATCCTTTGCCAGCTTCCGCGCGGAAAACGGGCGTTGCAAAAAATGATCGAAGGCAATGGTCTTACCTTCGAGCAGTATTTCTCGGGGTTGACGCTCGGTTTCATCATGATCTCCGTTTCCATCTTCTTTTTGGGGGCGCTGTTTCTCGGTTTGGTCGGCGGCGATTTCGTAGCCAAAGAAGCGGAAGACGGAACTTTACGCATGACGCTTTGCCGACCCAGCTCGCGCCTGCGGGTTCTCGCCGTGAAGTACTGCAGCAATGTGATCTACACCTTTTCGCTGATCTTTTTCGTCGGGCTGTCGGCGCTGGCCGCGGCCACGCTCATGCGAGGGACGGGTGGACTCTTCGTGCTGGTGCCGGAGGAAAAGTTACTTGTTCTCTATGACTTCCCGATGGGTTTGCAGCGCTATCTGGGCGCGCTGCCCTTTGTGGCCTTGAGCCTGCTAACCATCTCCACATTTTCCTTTCACCTCTCCTGCTGGAACGTGAAGCCCGCCGCAGCGGCCATCGCCGCCATTTGCGTATTTTTCGCAGACTGGATCATCCATTTCATGCCATATTTCGAGACCTACAAGCCGTACCTCATGGCCACTCACATGAGTACGTGGCTCAATATTTTCCGGGGACCGATTCCGTGGCATAAAATGGTGGAAGATTACGCGTATCTCTTCGGACTGGATGCCACATTCCTCGTGATCGCAGCCGTGGTTTTTCAGGCGCGAGATTTCAAGTCGTAGCGAGGAGATTGGGTTAACTAAATCATTCGACGCTTATGGATATTTACGCTGATCCCGCTTTCGAAATGGCGACGGAACAGTTCCGGATCGTTTCGGATTATCTGCAAATCTCCGATGACCTGCGCCAGCGCATCATTCATCCCAAGCGAACCGTTGCCGTGACGCTTCCCGTGCGGCGCGACAATGGGAGGATCGACGTCTTTCATGGCTATCGCGTGCAGCATCACCTGGCCTTTGGTCCCACCAAAGGCGGCGTGCGCTTTCATCCTCAAGTAACGCTGGGTGAAGTCGCCGCCCTTTCGATCTGGATGAGCTGGAAATGCGCGCTCACCGGCCTGCCTTACGGCGGTGCAAAAGGCGGCGTCGCGGTCGATCCGCGCAAGCTCTCGGTACGCGAGCTCGAAGCGCTCTCGCGGCGCTATATGCAGGAGATGATTCCGTTTGTCGGACCGCGCACGGATATCATGGGTCCCGACATGGGCACAAATGAACAAGTAATGGCCTGGTTCATGGATACCTGGTCGGTGCACGAAGGTTTCGCCGTGCCGGAAATCGTCACGGGCAAACCGGTAAGCGTGGGCGGCAGCGCGGGACGGCGCGAAGCGACCGGACGCGGCGTCGTTTATCTTATCGAGCGCGCGCTCAATGTGCTGAAGCTGCAGCCCGACAAATGCACGGCCATCGTGCAAGGCTATGGAAATGTCGGCTCGGTGACGGCGCTGAGTTTGGCGTTCAAGAGCGGGCTAAAGATCGTGGGCCTGAGCGATGTGGCCGGCGCCTTTTATCGACGCGACGGCATCGATATGAATGCCGTGGAAACGCACGTAAAAAAGCAGGGGAGCCTCGCGGGATTTACCGGCGCGGAATCGGTGTCGCCTGATGAATTGCTCACCCTCCCCTGTGATGTTCTGGTGCCGGCGGCGGTGGAGGCAGTGATCACCGAACATAACGCCGGAAAACTACGTTGCCGTATCCTCGCGGAAGGCGCCAACGGCCCGACCACGCCGGCGGCCGATGTGATCCTCGACCAGCGCTGGAACGAGATTTTTGTGATCCCCGATATCCTCTGCAATGCGGGCGGCGTGATCGTTTCCTATTTTGAATGGGTGCAGGGTTTGCAGCAGTTTTTCTGGAATGAAACGGAAATCACGGACCGACTCTTCCGCATTCTCGAGCAGGCCTTCACCTCCGTGGTAAAGAGAGCGCGCACGGAGAAAATCCCGCACCGGCTCGCGGCGCTGGCCATTGGCGTGGAGCGAGTGATGGCGGCGAAAAAAGCGCGGGGACTGTTTCCGTGATAAAGTAACATTCCGTGAATTCGTACACCGAGTAACTTTCAGCATCTGTCTCCATGCCATCAAGCAACCCAGAACTCCGGCATTTCCGCAAAATCACTGATCATTGGTTCGACGAGAACAATCGCCTCTTCCCACAGGACGCCAGCGAGATGGGTCTGCATGAATTTGACGGCGAGCTTGGTGAAAATGACGCCGAGACACATCTCATTCACCGGCGTTTGCTCGAAACTACACTAGCCGAAATCGAAAATCTTCCGGACGACGCCTTCACCGGCGACGGCTGGCTGGATCGCCGCGGCATGCTCGCCCTTTTGCGCACGGAACTTTTCTTCAATCGCCGCGAGCGCTGGCGCATCAATCCTCAAGTGCACTGCGACACCGCGATCAACTGCATTTTCAGCCTGCTCGTACAAAACGCCGATCATCTGGAAAAGGCCGTCAAGCCCATCGAGAGCCGGCTGGCGGCGATCCCACGTTACTTGGGACAAGGCGCCGCGTGCGTCCGCCGTCCTGTGCCGCTTTGGACAAAGCTCGCCATCAAAAGCTGCGAAGGCGCGCAAACGTTTCTCTCCGAAATCCAATCGGAAATCGTCTCGCGCTCCAAAAGCGCGCCGCGTTGCGCCAAGCTATTCAAGGATGCCATCGCGGCCTTTCGAGACTACGCCACTGCGCTTGAACGCAAAGCGCCTGGGCCGGCCAACGGATATTCTGTCGGAAGCGACGGATTTGATTTCCTGATCCGCGAACGGACGGGTCTTCCCTACACCGGTCGCGAAGTGCAAGCCCGTGGCAATCGGCTGATCGCGCGACTTACCGAAGAACTCCGGGCGGAAGCCCGTAAATTTGGCAAAAAGAAAACCAGCCAAATCCTGGAGGAAGCCGCGGCGCAATGGACCCCACAAGCGCCGTCGCTGCTGGAAGAGTACCAGCGCGTCAATGGCGCCGTGCGCGCCAAGTTCGAAAAGGCCGGCTTGGTTACTTTTCCCAAAGGCGAACGCTGCCGGGTGATGCTGGTGCCATCATTTCTGCGCAACCATTTCCCGACGGCTGCGTATCGTCAGCCGGGGCAATTCGACAAAGATCAGACCGGCATTTTCTGGGTAAACGATCTCTCACTGGAGCAACGCGATCCGGAAAAGCGCGCCGCGGAAATCCGCCAGCATTTCGGACTCGAATTCACCTGCGCCCACGAAGCCTATCCGGGACATCACTTGCAATTCTGCGTGCAAAACCAGCATCGCAGCAAGCTGCGCCGGCTTTTTCATCATGCCATCTTCTACGAGGGCTGGACGCTCTGGTGCGAAAAGATGGCGGTCGACGAAGAGGTCATCGAACTGCCGCAAGCCCGGCTCATTCAACTTCACGACGCGCTGTGGCGCGCCTACCGGATCGGCATTGATTGCGGCCTCCACGACGGGTCGCTCACCTACGCCGCCGCCTGCCAACGGCTGCAGTATGGCGTTGGCTTCACCGCGGCCCGGGCGCGTGGAGACGTGAATTGGTACACCTCGTCTCCCACCGTCCCAATGAGTTACTTGTTAGGCCGCCTGGAAGTGGAACGCCTGCACGCGCATCTTGTGAAGGGCGAAGGATGGAGCCTGAAGAAATTCAACGACTGGATGCTCGGCTTCGGCGCGATTCCCTGGCGGTGGATCTGGGATGCCAAGCTGCGCGCTGGCTGAGCTCGCGGAATTCCCAATATGCGACTACTGGGCTGGCTTATCCTCGCTCACTTCGGCGCGGATGGCGCGGTCGCCCTGGAACATGATGGTGGTGTGAACTGTGCGAGTGGGGGCCTGCGAATCTAGCAATCCACCAGTGGTTTGCATACTGGAGCTGCGCCCAAAGTTTTCATCCGTCGGCATGGCCATAATGTCGCCAGTCTTTTCCCGCACATACACCCAGGCGTCAGCCCCATCGATTTTGGTGAACTGATTCGGATCGCTGCCCATGGCCAGGCGGATTTGCTCCCTCGTCATGCCCGCGACAGCGCTGCCATCGGGAATGATGCCGGTCCTCAAGATCTTGCGCTGATCTGCATTCAGCTCGGGATGTTTCGCGGCGTAGGATTGCGCGCTGGAGGCGCAGCCCGCAAAGACACAGCCTGCGATCACCAGCAAAGCGTAAAGCGTGTGCTTCACGGTACGTTACTTTAATCAGCCGAGGGACTTGACGGCATCGACCACGGATTTCGCGGTCATGCCGAGCTTTTCCATCACTTTATTTCCGGGTCCACTGAGGCCGAAGCGGGTGAGACCGACGACTTTCCCATCGAGGCCCACGTAGCGATACCAGAGCTCAGGCACGCCCGCTTCGATCGCAACGCGACGGCGGCAACTGGCTGGCAAAACCGATTCCCGATACTCTGCGCTTTGTCCATTGAAACGCTCCATGCACGGCATAGAGACAACGCGCACGCCTTCGCCCAGCTCCTTGGCAGCGGCCACGGCATGCTGCAGTTCGCTGCCGCAGGAAAGCAGGATCGTTTTCAACGCGCCTTTTTCGGGGATTGCTATATAGCCGCCCTTGAGCACACCTTCACGGCGAGTCTGAGCCGGGATGTCGTTTAACATCGGCACCGCCTGGCGCGTGAGCGCGAGAAGCGTGGGACCATCGGTGCGCAGCATGGCGGCGGCAAAGGCACCCGCGGTTTCTTCCGGATCGGCAGGGCGAATCACGTGGAGATGCGGGATGACGCGCAATCCACTGACCGTCTCCACCGGCTCATGCGTGGGGCCGTCTTCACCAACTCCGACGGAGTCGTGGGTAAAGATATATGTCACCGGCAAATGCGCGAGGGAGGCGATGCGGATCGAGGGGCGTGCGTAGTCAGCAAACACGAGAAAAGTCGCGCCGCTTGGCCGAAAGATTTTGTCGTAGGCAAAGCCGTTGAGCATGCCGGCCATGGCGTGCTCGCGAATGCCGAAGCGGATGTTGCGGCCACCCCGGTTACTTGAATCAAAATCGCCGCCGCCGTTAATATAGTTCAGCGTGGAGCCGTAAAGATCGGCGCTGCCCGAAATGACCATCGGCATGGCTTCGGCGATCGGTTGAAGGACATCGCCCCCCGCTTTGCGCGTGGCGATCTTGGCATCCGCCGGGAAAAGCGGGATGCGCGAAAGCAAATCCGCCGGCACGCTATAGCTCGTGCCGCTATCCAGCGTCTCGGCGAGCTTGGGATTCGCGGCGCGCCAGGCGCTGAACGTTTTTTTCCAGGCATCGTATTCTGCAACGAGCGCTTTTTTATGCTCGGCAAAATAGGCATGCGTGGCGTCGGAAACGAAGAAGTGGGTGTCGGGTAAGCCCATCGCTTTTCTGGCTGCATCGACAAATTTCGCACCACCTTCTCCGTGAGCCTTGGACGTGCCGGCTACCTCAGGAATTCCTTTCCCGATCAGGGTGCGGGCGATGATGAGCTGAGGCTTGTTGGTCTCCAGCTTGGCTTTCCGGAGTGCTTCGTAGAAAGCCATCAGGTCGTTTCCATCGCGCAGCACCTGCACATTCCAGCCCAGCGCTTCGAACTTCTTCGCCGTATCCTCGCTTTGCGTTTTGTCCGCCATGGCGTCGAGCGTCACGTCATTCGAATCATAGATAAGGATCAAGTTATCTAACTTATTATGGCCGGCAAAAGAGACCGCCTCTTGCGCGACGCCTTCCTGAAGACAGCCGTCCCCCGCGAGAACGATGACGTGATTTTTGAAAATGGTGTGCTCGGCGGTGTTGAAACGCGCTGCGGCCATTTTTTGAGACACCGCGATGCCCACGGCATTCGAGACGCCCTGGCCGAGCGGACCGGTAGTGCATTCGACCCCAGCGGTCTCAAATGATTCCGGATGTCCGGGCGTTATGCTCCCGAGCTGCCGGAAATTTTTTACCTGATCAATGGTCAGCCCCGGGTAACCGGAAAGATGAAGCCACCCATAAAGAAACATGGAGCCATGGCCGGCGGAGAGGACAAAGCGATCGCGGTTCAGCCAGTGCGGATCATCGGGATTGTGACGAAGGGCGTGGCCGTAAAGGACGGCGCCGATTTCAGCGCAGCCCAGCGGAAGACCGAGATGACCGGAAGAGCAGGCATGGACAGCGTCCATGGCAAGGCCGCGCGCTTCCGTAGCAGCGCGGGAAAGGGCTTCGAGATTCAAGGACATAGGCGTTTTGTGCGAAGAACGCGCGAGCCTAAAGTTCGGCAGCGCGAAGTCAAGGCGCTGCCGAATTCAACCTTAGGAATCCAGCCGATGAAGACGCTTTGGACTTAGGGATGCGGTTGAATCAGGACTTCACCCGTCTGCAGGAACGAAGTCGCCGTTGTCACCGTCGAGCCCAGGAAGGTACCGATCCCGATATGCGTCTTCTGGAAAAGAACGCCTTGGATAGCCGTCTTCTTCAGGCTGATGGGATGTACGAAGCTGCCCGTGAATGTTCCCGTTTTGGGCGAGAGCGTGATGGATAGATTGGTCGGCGGAACGCCAGCCGGAGCTTGTACTGTCAGCGCATTCGTGCCGGTCAGGGTGGCGTTGGAGATGATTTGCGAGCCGATATTTCCTTCCTGGACGATGAGCTGGGCATTGTTTTGTCCCGTGCCGTATCCGGTAAGGGCTGCACCAAATCCGCTGAAGGCATACACCGAACCGAACACCGGATTGTCCCGTAGCGTGAAGGGCAGTGGGAAATACGTATCCGTAGGAACCTGGTTTTTCGTCCAGTCGAAGGTGCCGTGAAAATCACTATTCGCCTGGGTGGCATCCTGGGTGATTGTTCCAATCACGACGCCTTTCTTCTTGTAGGGCTGGAGGAAAAACGGCCATGTCAGATCCTTCGTGAGGGGCTGGGTGAGCGTAAACTTCGTGCCGTCGCCAAGCGTGCCCTTCGCATGGACCACACCAGCGGAATCGATTTGCACCGTGGCAATCCCATCGCCGTGCGGTTCGAATTGGAGCTCGACGTCGTTGGGATCATTCAATGGCGGCATGTACATGGTGTAGCTCTTCACCAAAGCTACCGGCGGCGGTGCGGTCTTGCTGAAGACCGCCTTGTCGGCCTGCACCACGAGGGTAAATGCCGGTGAGGGCGAAAGTATGGTGCCGGTGATGCGTTTCGTACCGGAAGAATTGATATCCAGGGCAAGGTTCACTTGAAGCGGGAAGTTGCCTTTCCGCGGTAGCAAGCCTTGGTACAGACCCTCACCGCTGAACTGGCCCTTGAGCGCGAAGGTGTCGGCTCCGAGCAACAGCTTGCCGGTGAAGGATCCAAACGCTCCCACGGTGATATCGAGGTAGCCGGAAGATCCCACAAAGAAACTATTGGGGTCGCGCGCCAAACCAGTGTAGCGACCGATGATCGTCGGAGTGAACGGACTCGTGACAAATGCGGCGTGAAGCGTCGCATCCGCATTCGGCATGGTGACGCTAATCGTCCGCGAAGACGACGTCACCAATCCCGTCCAGCCCACGAATACCTGGCCCGGCCCCGGATTCGCCGTGATCTGGTAAGTGAATCCCGCATTGCGAATGCTCGACGGAATGAATCCCGGCGTGATTGTTCCATTGCCGGAGATGCCCACCGTCAGCGTCTGCTGTTTCAGGTAATTGAAGGTCGTGGAAACGGAGGCGGAGCGGTTTCCGACGTTATCCACAGAGCGGACTTCAACAGTATTGGGACCGAAGACGATCGGGGAAACGCTCGAGTCGTTGGGATCCGGCGCAGGAATGGACGGAACCAGCCAGGAAATGCTGGCTCCCTGCGTCACGGCCACCTGGGTGAATTCACCTGCTTTGTTAAAACGATACTCGATGGCCACAACCTTCTGATTGTCAGCCGCCGTTCCCGAAAGTGTCACCGCCGGGTGATTTTGCGCGGTATAGGAGAAGGTTTGATTCTTTGTCGGAGACGTGATCTTCAGCTTGGGAATCTTCGAATCCGGCGGCGGCACCGTACCCAAAATGACGAGTTTGGCGGACGTAATGAAACCGAACTCAAACGGAGCGAGAGGATTCTGCTCGAGGTTAATCACGATCTGCCGTGAAACCTTGTAAGTGTTGTTCGGCACGACCGGCACGATTGGCAGATCCAGTGTCGATTGCCCCGCCGGAATCACGACCGTCGAAGGAATGGCGCCACCCTGGTTATTGGGTTGCGTCGTATCGGCGAGCACGTAATCCACCCCATTAATTTGGTTTCCGCCGAAACCGAGATTCACCGTAAGCGGCTGGGAATTGTCATCCGTGCGCGTGATTTGGACGTGACCAAACAGACTGGAATCGTTTTGTCGCATTACGGCCTGCGTCGTGACGACTTGAACCCGTGGACGATGGATGCAGAGAATCTGGACTTCAGCCGTATTTGGCACACCGATGGCCACGGATTGTCCGCTTTGAGGAATATCCACGCCCGTCAGCGTCAGATCGACGGTAACGGTCCCTTGGATTTTGCCGTTGTCGTGCGGGACGATTTGGACCGTGGTCGATTGCTCGTTGGCCGGGATCGTTACAGATGTCGGAACAGGAGCAAAATCGGAAGTCGGATCATTTCCTTGAGCAGCAGTTCCCGTGATGGAGAAGTGCACGGTCAGGGGCTCAGGTTCAGCCACGGTTCTGGAGATCGTGAAGACTCCATTGTCCGTGGGCACGCCTTCGGTAGGCTGTTTAGTCACCGGCGTAGTCGCCTGCACCGTCACGTCCACCTGATTGCTATTAAAGACATCCACCGTGGCGAGGCTCACCCCACCCAGAGATGCTCCCACCGGATTGTTCAGGAGCAGATAGATCGTGCTGGTTCCTTTTGGCAACGGGTTATGCAAAATCGGAATATCGATTTCCTTGCTCGTCTCGCCATCTTCAAAGACCAAGGTCCCGGCTACCGGCGAGTAATCGGCATTATCCACTCCGGGACCGGCTGCCGTAGCGCTTCCGCGGTTACTTGTGGCGTACTGGACCGAGGCGGTGCCGGTGGGACTTCCGAGACGAAGGACATTCACTCGCTGCGTCCCCGCGGTCGGCGTGGTGGGCTCGTTTACTTGATAGAGAGGATGTTCGAAAGTGAAACGCTGCGTAGAGCCAAGCGTGCCGTAGAGCCGCACGTGCGCGTCCTGGATCACCCCCTTGATCCCCTGTCTGACTTGGTCGAAAATGCGCAACCTCCAGGTGCCAGTGCTGTTTTCACCCCAGGAATGCGTGGAAGTGAAGGTCCAGCCCTGGTCTTCGACGGCGATTCCGCTGTCGCGAAATACGGCAAGCTTGTAGTCCTGATTATCGCCCTGGGCGATGCCGGCGGGAGCGAGCACGCTATCCGTCCCATTCGGTGAGATGATATGGATCTCGAGATCGCTGCGGCTTTGGTCGGTGATCTTCAATTGCACCTCAACGGTTTCAACTCGGAGATTGGGGAAATTCGGGCCCGTAAAAGCAAAGGGGACGGTGAGCCCGCGAGGAGTATTACTGAACGGCGGGATAAGCCCGATCGTACCGCCGTCGTCCGGGATGGCCACAGGCAGTTGATTCGGGCGCAGAAACACTTCCTGCACGACTTCCTTATCCAGATTCGTCCAGTTCAAGCCCCGGATCACCGCCGCGGAGGCATCCACCATTCCACCACCGTACTTATTGTTAAACTTGAATCCGCCGCCATTCAGAGTGCTGGGAGCTGCCTTAACATCGTTAACGTTGAAAGCGTTGGCCACCCAGCCCGAATCGCCGCTATCAATCTGGCGGGCGGTAGAGGCGAGGATTTCCTTCACATCGCGCCAACCCAAAGCAGGGTTCGCTGCGAGCAGGAGCGAGACGGAGCCGGTGACGAGAGGCGTCGCGGAAGAAGTACCGCCGAACTCGTTGGTATAGTCCGTATTGGGCAATTCCGTAACTCCCGGGAAGGGTGGATTATAACCCGCGACGCCGGAGACGTCGGTGGTCACGATCCCAAGCGTTCCACCATCCGAAGGTGCGGAAATGAGGAGGTTCGCACCTGATTCGCTATAGAATGACTGTTTGCCCTGATTGTTGATGGCGCCAACCGCGATGACGTAACGGTTATTGGCGTAGCCATTTTGGTTGGCCTCGCTGCCGTCGAGCTGGCCGTTACCAGCCGCAAAAAGCGTGATCTGCCCTCTGCCTTGGCGTCCAAAGAGCACAGCGTTCTGCAACGCTGCGGAAGCCAGAACGTCGGGTGCAACCAAACCTGCAGCGACGGTAACCGGACCCCAGCTATTGTTGCACGCATCCACCGGCATCGTGTTGTTCGGCTGCCAAAAGAGAGCAGTGCCTTCCTCTTCATCCGTCGTGGGAACAAATGATCCCTCGTTGATCAAACGCAGGCCAAGCAGCCGAGCATTGGGAGCGGCGCCCGTGACACCCACCAGTGCGCCAGTCGAGGGGTCGGGAGTGCCGTTGTTTTGCGCAGCAGCGATTACGCCGGCGACCGATGTGCCGTGGGCGTTGCCAGGCTGCGGATTCGGGTTAAACGGGTTGGTCCCCGTCAAATCCAGGAAGTTGTGATGCAGATGCGTGCTGACATCCGGCACATTTTGGATCAAGTCCGGGTGGCCCGTTTCCAGGCACGAATCCACCACCGCTACCGTGACTCCCTGGCCGAGGGTAACATCCCAGGCATCGAGGACGTTGGCATCGATTCGGAACTGGCTGCCACCCTGCCCAGTATTGTACAGGTGCCATTGCAGGGGAAAGAATTGATCCTTGGGCAGCGCGGAATAGGCCGCCATGGAACGCCCCAGCATCGGGTTGGCTTTAATCCCCGCCAGCTTCAAGACGTCGAGCGCGTCGAGAACGTGGTAGGCGCTGGGAAGCACGATGATGCCATAACCATTCGCGCCGGGTGCAGGCCGGGCAGCGACGGCGCCCACCAATGCCCCGATCTGCTCGATGGTCTCTCCTTGCGGAATGACTACGAGAATCTTTGGCGTGATCACACGCCGGGTCGCTCTGCCGGGCACGGTATTCGTCTGGTAAAGGACGGGATAGACGTCGGCATCGGGTAATGCGGTGCTCACCACATCGGCCCGGATCTTCGCCAAAGCGGGTACAATGACATCAGGCAACTTAATCAAGGCGGCTCCCGGTGATTTTTCGGAAACGTGGGACCCTTGAATTTTGCCTTCGATATCCGCCGCGAGATCGCCTTGGACCTGTGCATGCCGCGCCACGAATACTTCATCCTCCGCGAGGGTGAAGTTTCGAGATACTCCGGTATCGACGAATTGGAATTGCTGCGCGGCTTGCAGGTTGCCCACTACAAACAGCAGGGCAGTCGTGTACACCGCCATCGCGGCAAGCTTGAATCGTTGGGGGAGAGATCGGTCGAACATGGGGTCTAGGAAATATAACGGATGCCGAATGCCGGAAGAAGGTTAAGAAATAACGAAGGTGTGGCCCTGAAGCGTATAGGGGACGAGGCGGCCAGTCACCGGATCAGTGCGTAGCGGTTGCGAAGCGCTGATGAGTGCGCCATCCACCAGCGAACCATCGCTGAGCGGGGCACTCACCGGGTTGCCGTTTCGATCGAGATAACCATCGGGGTCGCCACCGGCCTTGTCGGTACCGACAACGCCCGTTGCGTTCACGAAGACATTGGTCACGGAACGAATGGAAGCGATGAGATCAACGCTGCCTGCGACCGCGGACATGATATTGCGCGCAGTGACGCCGGAAAGTACGCCTGCCAGAGCGGCGGACGGATCGGACTTGGAGGCGGGCAAGGTGGTGTAGATCGGCTGATTGTTCAAATCGAACCCGGCAAACGCGGATTTGAGACGCCCTGCCGAACCGACCACGATCCCGACGTTGCCTACATTGTCGCCTACTGCACCACCCACGAACTTATTGCGCAGCACCGAATCCACAAAATTGCCCACCGTCTGCCCAGCGGCCGTATCGTTATAGGACTTGATTGCAATCGTCCCGACAACGTTGCCGATATTGCCATCCACCGAGATGTGCGTGATGGAACCACCGCTGCCGACGAAGCTCTTTCCGTCTGCAACCGTTCCATAGAAGATCGTGCTGCCGCCGTTGCCGGCGATCAGGTCCACGTGAGCGCCGATATCACCGAACTGCGAGAAATTGTCGATGTTTCCACCGTTTCCGCCGCGACCCGGCACCAACGTGGTTCCGTGCTTGGAACCAAGCGGATGGAATCCGAAGGCGCGCCGACCCTGATCAGCAGTATGATCCAGCGGATTGGGCGCCCAGCCACTGGCACTTCCACCTTCGCCCGCAATGATCAGACCCTTGCCTGATGAATTGCTGTCTCCACCAGCCAGATCGAGACGAACCATGGACACTTTGCCGCCGTCGCCTCCGCGAGTGAGACCGTCGCCACCCGCGCCACCCACCACGACATAAGGTTCATCACTGTTGCCTGAAACGATATTGGTAACGGTGCCACCGCTGCCGCCGATGGCACCGGAGCTTAGCCCACCTGCACCGGCGATAATCCGGTCGTAATCATAAACCGTCGCCTGGGTCGAAATGGTTGCGTTCTGACCGAAAGTAATCTGTGGCACACCATCAATCAGGGGAGCTTCGCCGAAGATGTTATGCGAACCCTTTGAGGAAGTGGAAATGTTGTGCACCCCACCGCCCGCTCCGCCATTGCCCTGAGTGCCGTCGCCGCCTTTGCCGGCGAGGAAGGTCACCACCGCCGGTGAATCCGCCTGCGAGCTCTGGTTGGAGAAGGTATCGACATTGCCGCCGCGTCCACCGGTAAAGCCATTGCCACCATCACCCGCCCGCAGATAAACGTCGCCGCTCATCAGGTTGACGGGATTTGCGGCACTGGTGAACGGACTCGTGTTGAGGACGTCTCCACCAGCACCCCCTTTTCCGGAGACCGCCGTCCCGCCATTCCCTGCGGTATAGACCAGGATGCCTGCGGAATCCCCTTGAAGGAACAAGTCAAATTGACCGTGGAAATTGCTGATCGTTCCTCCTGCGCCCCCGGCCTTGATGCCGTTTCCGCCGTTACCGGCGATCAGTTGTTGAAACGGTTCACGATCATCGGGGAATCCCGCGACACCGTGTCCGATGATACTGCCGCCGTCACCGCCCACGACTCCGCTGCCGCCGTTACCGGCTGTGAGCAGTACTCCGGTTTCGATGGAATTCGCAATGAGGCTGCCACCTTTTCCACCCGCTCCGGAAATGCCGAAGCCGCCGGAACCCGCCTTCAGAAACACGTTGCTATGGAACACGGTCGTGCCGACCGCGTACTGCACGGATGTCCCCAATACCCCACCACCGGAACCACCCGCGGTGAAGCCGTTCCCACCATTCCCTGCGGTGAATATCACGTCACCGCCGAAGGCAGGATCTTGAGGCAAAGTCACATTGACCGCTCCAAACAATGTCGCGATTGCGGCGTTTGTACCGCCAGCACCATTGGGCTGAACCAAGTTCAGTTTTTTGATACTTCCGCCGATGAACCCGCCAGCGCCCCCTGCCCCAATGACGCCGTCGCCACCATTACCGACACTGATATGCACAAAATGTTCCGCTTCCGCAGTTTCAAAGCCGCCTAGAAATTCCGGTGTCGTGATATCGTGCAAGAGCAACGGATTCTTGTTGGGAGACGCCACGGCGTAGCTTTCAAAATCCAGAAGGTCCGTGCGATTATAATAGGTATCGAAACCCACGATGGTGGCGTCTGAGCCGGACGGTCTCCGTTCACTCAATGCCAGATCCCCGATTGCCGCTATACCCGGATTCGTCACGGTGAGACCCGGTGTTAGCGCGGAAATGGAATCCCAATTCCACGGAATGGCTTCGGTCACTACATAGCCTTGGCCATCACCGCTCGCCCCGAGATTAAGAAGTGCGATGCCGTTGCCCGTCGTCGTGGCATTCAAGATATTCGTGGCGCGAATGGCCACCAAGTTGTCTTGATTGCCGCCAAATTTGTAGCCGGAGTTATTCAACCCGCTGGGGTTTTCCATGATGTTCACTCCGCCACCGAGCCCATCTCCTTCGATGCCAACAATGTAATTGTTGGGTAGCTCCGTCAGAGCAAAGGCGTCGGCCTTTCCATCGCCGTTGAAATCGTTGATGGCGAAATCCCGAACGAAAGCAGGTGCGAGCGCGACATTTTGGAGGCTGCGATTCGTATCCACGGGATCGAAAGAGAAGATCCCGATGACTGCCGCACCAATGCCGTTGTAAATGCTCTTGTGCGAGAAATCGAGGACGTAGAGGCCGTCCTGAATTGTCGAACTCTCGACGCCATTGTAGTCGATTGCATTCGACACGGTATCCGCAAAGATCACGTCATGCGTAGAAACTGTGGAGAGCGCAGAGGATTCAATCCGGGCTTTTCCAGAAGGACCAATATCGTAGAAAGGCACGAGCGGATTCGCTCCTACCGGCGGTTGATCCTGTTTCTTCGTTCCAACGTCGGCGTAGAAATAGCCATCCGGATGTCCATCCGCCCCGATCTGCGGGGTGAGCACCATGATTACCGAGTGAATAGCCCGAGGCGTATCTTTGATTACGTAGCTGGCGGCGACCGCAATATCGGTATGGCCGTCTCCGAGGAAGTCGCCGGCCGCAATATCGGTAATAGCGCTGGCCGTCCTCAGGTAAACGTACGATTCGCTCAACAGTGTGCCGCCATCCGGGTCTCCCGAAGACAGTGTGGGCAGAGGGCTGGTCCGGCCCGGCAGGAATCCCAGGAACTGGTCCGTGCCATTGACCTTTTGCCAATTGGCTAGATAGACCGTCAGACCGGCGTAGTTGCCCGGATCGGAAGAAGCCACGGCCACGTCCTGATGCCCGTCGCCATTGAAATCGCCAACCACCACCGCCCCGCCATTCACCACACCGGGCAGATAAATTCTCTCCGGACGGCCCGTCACGGGATCGACCGCGAAACCACCGGCGAGATCGCCAAACTGCACCACCAGCTGGTCTGGGTTACTTGTCGTGAATACGACATCTCCGGCGCCGTCTTCGTTAATATCTACCGGAATCGAACGGCCGATATTTCCGGACGTTTCCTTGCCGGTGACTGGATCAAAAGAAGTGAGCAGCCCGGTCAAAGGATTGTGCGGGCCATCATGCGTAGTGGATACGACGCTGATGCCAAACTCCACACCGCCTTCGGGCGTATTGATCACCGCCGTGGACAGGCTGGCTCCATTTCCGCCGCCTTTGAATCCGACGCCGCCATTGCCCAGGTCGATAGTCAGACCCGCGACGATGTTCAAATTGTTGAGCGGAGTCGCGCTGGTTCCCGCCGGTAGTTTGGCGGCAGGAGTTCCCGCGGGAATCGTCGCGAGACCCAGGGTTCCGCCATCGCCACCGGTTCCTGTTGCTCCGATTCCGCCGTCGCCTGTCTTGATCAGGACCTGCGCGGTATTGGAATTCAGATCAGTGAAATTATTAATAGAGCCCCCGTCTCCACCACTCGAGCCACTGCCGCCGTTACCTGCAATGATCTGGTAACCGGTGGTATTGCCGTTGAGAGTGACGTTTTCGATGTTTCCGCCGCGCGCTCCGAGGCCGCCATTGCCCGCATATAAGCCCACCAGATTGAATGTGGACGGAGTCACCGTCGTGGCTCCCGCGCCACCCGTAGTGGTATCCGTGGGAGTGGGGCTGAGCGGCTGAATGTACTCAATGTCCCCGCCGTGCTGGCCGGCGGCAGGCACGAAAGTATGGAGATTGCCGTTGATCGCGCCAGTTGCCGTGTAGTTGAAGTTAAAGAACTGACCGGAAGCGGCCGTACCGGTGCGAATGGCGCCGATGGTCGGCTGAGACTGGATATAGAAATCCAGGTTTGTATTGGTGAAGGTCGTCAATTGCAGAGTCGATCCACTGCTGTCGACAATCAGGCCGCTCGACGAATCACCCGCCACGCCAAAGCCTTTTCCGGCGAGGATCTGGCCGTCGATGGAATAACTAGTCATGGCCAGCCGCGCCGAGATATTTTGCGGGTCCGTCATATCCGCCGGAGTCAGCGAGCGCATCGTAATGCCCTCGATGGTGCTATTGAGCAGGATCAGTCCATCGCCCTTGGTGAAGGGATCGTTGTTACTTGGATTGTTATCCGAATCGCTCAGCGTGTTGTTCGGCGTCAGGTTCGTAACGATGTCTCCGTGGATATCGACAAAGCTGGTGAAGCGCAGGCCGTCCCCGGCAGAAATGCCGGTGATTTCGTTGAAATCCACCACCTTGTTATTATTCAGATCGGTAGTGAAAACGAGCATCGTCCCCTTTTGGTCAAAAAGGAGATAGGTGCCGTCATGCGCTCCGGTGCCCGTGGTAAGCACCTGGCCCGCATGAAGCAGAATCGGCGACCCGACCGTAGCGTGAACGAAGTGAGTGTCCGTGAGCGGATTGGTGTCGTAGGCGGCTTCCGCTTGGGCGATGGTAGGCAAAGCCGCAGCCGCAGCCGCCGGCGCGATGCGCGACTCGAGAACTTCAACGCTGCAATATTTTTTCGGCGTTTTTTTCGGCGTAGTCATGGACTTGGGGAATTTGGCTAGAGGGATGCGGGGAACGGCTGGATCAAGCCCGGTTAAGATTGTCGAAGAAGCCGGCCGATGTGAGCTCGGCTTCCGGAGTGAAGTTAATGGACGATTGGTCAAGGAATTTCGCCATGACGATGCCATCTATCGGCATATCGCCTTCCTGGAACCCAGGTACTCCATTCAGTTCAATGAAGTGGAAGACATTGCCATCGATAGCCCGCGGATTGACGATGGCGCCTGCCAGGCTCGCCGCGGCGAATTTCGCCGGATCGAACGCGCCCTTGGGCACGAACGTGATCGTCTGGATTTCGTCTCCGGTGGTGGGATCTGTGGAATCCGTGATAGGCAGCGGCGACAACGTTTGGGTCGCGGAAAGGAGCGACGTCGAGTTGTCGTTGTTGAAGGTGATGAGGAACGTCGTATCGGGCTCGACCACCACGCTGCGAATTCCACCCAAGGCCTCAACGCTGGGCAGGACGTTCAACGCCAGGCGAATTTGATCAGCGGTGGCGGTAGCGGGTAGCGAAGCCGTGGTGTTGCCGTTGAAGGTCAATGTGAAATTTCCGGTGACGGAAACCGTGGCCTTCGTCACGTCATAGACTTCCACCGTCTGTTGCTCGTGCGTGAAGATCTTGCCTTTGATCTGAGGCTGATCGCCGTTCTCGAGGAACTGGGCCAGGATCGTGTGTGGCGTAGCGCCATTGGTAACCGAAAGATCCACAAACGACACACTGTTCAGGGCTGCCTGAATCTCTGGCAACGTCGAGGTATTCGACAGGCGCTCCGTGGTGCCGAACAGATTTTCGTGTCCGGAAATCAGCGGCTCTGCTCCGGCTTGGTTGAAGTCCACTCGGAATTGGCCATCGGTCAGTTCGACCACACTCACGCTGCCGGTATTGCCCGCAGCCAGCGCTTTCACGCTGGGCAAGGCATTCAGCGCATTTTGCACGTCGAGCGCCACAGCATTACCGCTCAGAACGACCGGATTGCTTCCATTAAAGCTCAGGCTGAAGTGGCTGCTGTCCACCGTGGAGAGCTGATGCACATCGATGATCTGTTGCTCGAAGCGGCTGACCGTACCCGAGATCGCCGATTGAGAACCCAGTTGATTGAAGGTTACATCGAAGCCGCTCGAGGTCGCCGTCACGGTGACTCCCCCGATTGCGTTGATATTGGCCAAACCATTCAGCGCACTGGAAACGTCGCTGGCAGTTGAGGTCTTGGTCAGCGCTCCCGAAACCGCACCGCCGTTGAAGCTCAGGGCGAACGATCCGCCGCCGCTCTGCGTCAGGACACTTGTATCCAGATGCTCAACTTCCTGGAGACCTTGCTGGCCGGTGACGAGCGACTGTGCCCCGTTTTCGTCAAATGTGATCGTGAAGCCGTGCGGATTTCCCGCATCGGCGGTTACCGTCACCGATCCATCCGTACCGCCAGGTCCGAGCGCCTGGATGGAGCTGAGATCGTTGAGCGCATTTTGGATATCCAGCGCATTGGAGAAGTGCTGCAGGAACGGCGTCGTCACACCGTTGAACGAGAGTTGATAGATTCCGTTCGGCACGTTGTCGATGGCGGTGAGATCGAGGTGTTGGACCTCTGCGGTCGCTGCATCGCCAACCGTGATTTCATTGATGGAAACCGGATTCGACTGCCCGTGCACCAACTCGCTCTCTGCGAGCTGGCTATCCGCACCTTGTGTCAACTCATGGACGTCCACAGTCGGTTCTACAGAGACCGTCGCCGTGCCGCCAAAGACCGGTTGCGCACCGAGGTCGTTGAAGTCGATTTGGAAATGGCCGGGCTGCACTTCGGTCACGGTTACACTTCCCTGGCCGTTGGCCTGGAGATTGTGAACGGTGGGCATCGCGTTGATCACGGCCTGCAGTTCGGACGCTGTGGCTCCGACTTTCACCGCTTGTGAGACGTCGCCATTGACGCTCAAGCGGAACAGGCTGTTGGCATTGTCGCCCACGCCGGAGATCAGCCCCTCGGCGCCCTTCTGATTGAAAGTAACCGTGAACATGTGCTGCTGCGCCGCAGGAGCCACGGTCACACCGCCGGCGGTTTGAATTCCCGGCAGAGCATTGAGCGCGTTCTGAATTTCGGCGGCCTGCGTGCTCGAAGGCATATTGGGATCCACCGACAGGACTGGCGTGGACGGCGAACCTGCACCGAACCTCAATTGGAGGTTGTTGGTGAACGTGCTCAAATCGAGAGTTTGAACTTCGGCCGTTGTGCCATTTCCGACGGTCGTCTCCACGACCGGCAGCTTTTGAGCAAGGCTAGTCAAATCAAGCGTTTGTTGCTCGTGGATGCCGCCAATGCCCGAAAAGAGGGATTGTGCGCCAGGAAGTGTAAACGTGACATCAAAGGCGTTGGGATTAGCCCCATCCACCGCTACCGCCACACCGCCGGCAGCGACGATGGATGCGATGCTGTTCAATGCCGTTTGAATGGTCGCGGCATTAGCGTTCCCAGCGAGGATTGGGGTAATATCAGCCGCTTTCGTATCGGCGAGATTGTTATCGAAGCTGAGCTGGAAGCCCGCTCCTGCTTGCGCTAGCACTTGACTCAAATCGAAAACTTCGACTTCGCTTGTCGCCTGTCCGTGGGCGTTTTCCGTCACCGAGACCGAGGCTGTAGAAGTGGCAGTAATCGGTCCTTCAAGGCCGGGCTTGTTGAACGTGATCACGAAATCGCCCGTACCACCATTCACCCCTGACGGGTTCCCCGTGACGGTTACACCACCGACCGAGGGAGTGTTAATGGTTCCCAGAGCGTTAAGTGCGAGCGAAATTTGGGCTGCGGTGGAATTGGCGGCAAGATTTCCCGTGCTGACGCCGCCAAAGGTGAGCTTGAAGGTCTTATTTCCGGCCTCCACGTTGGCCAGATGCAGCGTCTGCACTTCCTTAATCGCTACGCCGTGGGTCGCCTCCGTTACCGGAACCAGGATGTTCGATGAGCCATCTTGAGTCTCCACCGTGCCGATCGCGCGACTGCTGCTGACGAGGCTGTGCCCGTTGATGTTAGGCTGATCGCCAAAGGAGTTGAAGCTTACATCGTACACTCCCGTGGAAACCAAGCTGACGGTCACCGAGCCGGCGCCATCTGCGCGCAGATCCTGAACGCTATTGAGAGCGTTGAGAGCATTCTGCACATCTGCCGCTGAGGCATTTGCCGAAATTGGCGCGGTCGTTTCGCCGTTGAAAGTCAAGTGGAATTGACTGCCGGAGAGGCCGGGCAGCGACGGATCGAGCGTCACTCGCTGTGTTTCGTGGTTGGTATCTCCACCTCCCACTCCGATGAGCGCGGGCTGATCTCCCACGTTGCCAAATTCCACGGCATATTGTGTCGCAGACACTTGCGTAACAGTGACTCCCCCCGCGTTTTGGACGCTGGGCAGGATATTCAGAGCGTCTGCAATATCCGTTGGGGTGGCTGACGCGGAAATGGGTGCGGTCTTGTAGATGCCGAAACTGAGCGAGAATTCTCCGCCCTGCAGCGGTGCGACGTTCTGGAGGTCAATCGTCTGTACTTCCGGCAGGCGATACTGGGCCTGCAGCGAGACCTGATCTCCCTGATTATTGAAAGTAACGTCAAACGAGTTGTCCGGCGCCGACTGCACGGTCACACCCCCAACTGCTTTGATGGAGGCAAGGCTGTTCAAAGCAGCCTCAATCACCGAGGCGCTCGCATTAGCAGGCAGCGAAGGCGTGGTGATCGAACCAAATGAGAGGATGAAGTCGCCAGGCGCAGCTGGATCGAGTGCGGAAAGATTGATGCGCTGCACTTCCTGCGCTCCAAAATCACCGCGATTAAGCTCCACTACGTCTGCCGAGGTAAACGCGCCCGGACGGGATTCACTGGTCAATACCGACACCTGAGATCCGTGGTGCGTTTCACCAACCAGAACCGGATAAGGATCCGTGGTCACAGCTCCGGTAGCCACCACCAAAGGCTGCGGACCAAACATGTCGTACTCAATATCGAACTTTCCTGGGCTCGGAGAAGTGACGATCACGTCACCCGTCTTGTCCGCGTGAATCGCCTGGATGGACGGGAGCGCATTGAGCGCGGTTTGAACATCCGCTGCGCTCGCCGTCACCGGCAAGCCCGCGGTGGCCTGTCCACCGAATGAAAGCTGGAAGTAACCGCTGTTGTAGGCCGCCAGTGAGCCAAGATCGACGAGTTGATGCTCATGCGAAGTTTTGCCACCGCTCTTCACAATGATCTGCGGCTGTTCGGCATTCGGCGTGCCAATCTGGGCAAACGCGATATCAAATACCCCGGCTCCCGTTGAGGTCACCACCACGCCGCCTTGGGCCGCGACCGAAGCCAGCCCATTCAACGCCGTCTGGACTTGCGCCGCAGTGACTCCCACGGCCGTGAGAGGTGCCGTTTCTTCACCGCTGAAGCTCATCGTGAACTTACTCGTGGGATCGGCCTGGAGGGTTGTGATCACCAGGTGCTCAACCTCCGGCTGCTGCGCCGTGGCCGTGATCACATTCTCTGCCCCAGGGGTATTGAAGGTGATGTCGAAGGTATTCGCTCCGTTCAGAGCCACCGTGACGCCGCCGACTGACGCCACATTAACCAGCGCGTTCAAAGCCGTCTGGATTTGAAGATTCAGCGGATTGTTGCCCAGCGGATTCGGTCCGATAAGCGGATTCGGCAGCACGACTGTCGTCTGACCCGCGAAATTGACTTCAAAAGTGCCGTTGCGGCTCAAAACCGAGTTCAAATTGAGGCGCTCCACCGCCTGGGTCGTCGTGTTGCCAGCGGTGACCGTCGAAGCGGTAATCGTGAATTGACCGGGGAACGTAGGATCGGTCGTGAGGATGTTCGGGTTCGTCTTTCCGAGCGTGGTCTCCGTAACGTTGAGATTGTGTTGAACAGAGAGATCGTAGTCGCTGGAGGAACCGACGCCGCTGAGATCGATGCTCTGCGATTCCTGCTGGAAGCCGTTGGCCGTGAGCGGCACCTGCTCTCCATCCTGCACATAAACAATGTCAAAGCCGTGCGAACCCGAAGGCAGTACGGTCACCCCACCCGCTGCTTGAATGGTGGGAAGCTTGTTGAGCGCAACCTGGATGGCTGCAGCCGATGCCGTAGCAGAAAGCGCCGGAGTCGAGTCGGGGCCGACCTTCAGGATCATGGTCGCGCCTGAGGTGCTTGCCAGCGTGCCGAGGTCGAGGTGTTCCTGCTCCGGCAACAAGCCCGTGCCGGACACGAGATCTTGCTCGCCATTGACGTTGAAGGTGATGTCGTACTGACCGGCGAACGGACTGGAAACCGTAACCGCGCCCGTATTGCCAGGGCCCACCGCCTTGATCGTGGCGAGCGCATTGAGCGCTGCGGCGACGTCTTGGGGAGCCGCATGGAAGGGCAGCGAAACCGTGGATGCTCCGTCGAAGGTAAGGCTGAACGTCGCGCCGTTCGTGGTTGCCACCGAACCGACGTTCACCCGCTCGGTTTCCGGCACCAACCTCGTGCCCATGATTGAGGGCTGGGCGCCGAATTGGGTGAAGTTCACCACAAAGCGCTCGGTTTCATTGGGCGCCAAGGCCACAGTGACGCCGCCGGCCGCCGCGATTGACGGCAGTCCGTTAAGGGCCGTCTCGATATCAGATGCCGAGGCGTTGGCGGGCAGGGGCGAAGTGTTAATGCCGTCGAAGCTCAGAGTGAAGGTGGCTGTCGGGAAGGAAGCGAGGAACCGCAGATCCAAAACCTCAATGGCAATCTGCGCGGTGTTTCCAGGCTGTTGCTGGGAAGCAGTGAATGCGGCAGCACCTGCGACGGTTTCAATGACGCTCAGATCGGTCTGGCCAGGGCCAGTCTCCGTGACGGTCAACGGCGTGACGCCTGCCGTTACCGTGGAGCCGGTCGTGTTTTGCGTCCCGCCAGCAGTCACTTCATTGACCAATCCATCATCAAACTCAATTCCACTAATCTGGTTCTGCTGCCCGGGAACATTGAACTGGATTGCATAGCCACGGCTGGGCGTCGTCGTCACGGTCACGCCACCTGCCTGCGCAATCCCGTCAAGACCATTCAGCGCCGCAGCGACCACGGAAGCCGGGGATTGGCTCTTGATGAGCGGCGTCGTGTAAACGATCCCATTGGCTCCGGTAAAGCTGAGGCGGAAGTCGCCGTTCGGAACAAAAGAATTGTTCGTATCAAGTAACAACGTGTCTGCGCCGCCGCTCAACGAAATATTGCTGACCGTCTGAGCGAGATGCGGCACGCCTGTGCGGCCCGCGACGATGGATGAAATCGCCTTGGCGCTGATGCCACTGACACTGCCGTTTATTCCATTCGCCGCGCCTTTGACGCCGGGATTCGCCGTCTTGCCGCCCACGCCGGCAAATACACCGCCTTGCGTGTCATAGCCAAAAGCCTCGCCCGAGCGCACGCCGATGTCGTGATCCTGGACAAAGACTCCGGTCACGCTCCCACCTAGCCCACCCTTGAGCTTGCCCACACCGCCATCGCCGGCTCCCACATCGCGGAAAATGGTGCCCGGATCGATATCCGTCACCCCCACGTTCTGTACATTGCCGCCAGCCGCACCTGTGGTGGCCTGCGGGGCATTACCGGCATCGCCTGCCTGGAAAAGGAGAACGCCGCCGGCTGCGCCGCCGCGCGAAATCGTGATATTGCTGATCGACCCGCCCGCACCGGGCTTGGTCACCGTTCCGCTGCCCCCACCGGTTCCTGCCAAAAACGTCGTGGTTTTGCCCGCACCGGAAGAGACCGATCCATCGGTGTTGGAGATGTTTCCACCGCGGCCGCCGATGGTCCCGCCAGCGGAACCGTTTCCTGCCTCGATCAAGATCGTCCCACTCGGGGTCGGCGTAAGAGTCACGCTGGTGCTGCCATAGGTGAGGCCGGTGATGTCTCCGCCTTGGCCGCCGTTAGAACCATGGCCAGCGATCACCGTGATGTCTGTCCCGGCGCGTACTCCGGCGATCGTATTTGTGCCTTTGTTAACGATATTGCCGCCCGCCGCAGGCTTGGCTCCGATGGAACCGGCATTACCCGCCCGCAGTTCACCCGATCCCGTAACACCAAAAATCCCGGTCGTAAAAATGTTTCCCCCGCTGCCCGGCGCTCCACCCTTGGTGGTGCCTGTAGTCGCCTGGCCATCTCCGCCATCTCCGGCGCGAACCGCACCACCGCCATCGATCAAAAGACTGGTTGTCGTCACATCACCGCCTGCTCCACCGGCTCCATTATTTCCATGGCCAGTACCTCCCTTGCCCGATTCCACCAAACCACTGGAATCGACTCCATTGATTTGCCCGGAACTCTGCAGCTGCATGTTCGTCACCCCGCCACCAACGCCACCTTTGCCCGCGGAAGTTGCCGAACCACCATCTCCGGCGATTGCGCTGTAATTCACGTTGAATCCCGACATCAGCACCGTGTTGAACGAACCACCGGCACCGCCTCCCTTGAATCCATCTGCGCCCGCACCCGTGGTCAAATCGACATTTCCCTCTATTTTCGTTACTTGACCGACCTGGGAATCAATGTCCACGACATTGACATTGGCGACTCCCCCGCCCGCGCCACCGAAGCCACCCACGGCTTTGCCCTTTGGATTGAGTACGCTGACCGATTGCCCGCCGTCTCCGGAGATTCCAGCGTTGATGACAAATGATTCGAAGTCAGCTCCACCCACGAGGATTCCTTTGATTGCGCCACCGGCGCCACCGTTGCCCCCGAATCCAATGCCGCCATGGCCGGCATCGACGAGGAAATTCCGAGGTGACACGTGATCGTTCTGATCAAGCGTGATCTGCGAAACACCACCACCCACTCCGCCTACTTTGCCGTCAGACCCATCACCGGCAGTCACTTGCACGTTGAATCCGAGCAATTCAACGTTCTGCACGGACCCGCCTGCGGCGCCAGTGCTTGTGGATCCAAATCCGCCAGGAGGAGTGCTCCCGCCGCTGCCTGCGGCCACAAGGATATCTCCCACAGGGGTTGAAAGTTGATTCAGAAGGCTAGCGCCATTGATCGATCCACCTGCTCCAGCCTTGCCTCCCGGGGAGGTGCTCGTTCCGCCATTACCCGCGATGACTTCGATTTCGTTTCCGCTCGCGTCAGGAGTCAAGATCTGCACCTTCACACTGGAGATCAAACCGCCAGCGCCGCCGGTCTTGCCGTCGCCGCCGATGCCGGAGCCAATATGAACGGTGTCAGCCACCAGGCTGTTGGAAGCGGTGACCCGCGAACCGGAGACTTCAAAGCCCACCTGCACATTGGAAACTTTACCGCCGATACCACCCTTGGCCGTGACCAACCCATCTCCGCCTGCTCCCGAGTTGATGATGATGTGATTGTCCGGAGTGTTATCCACCGCACCAGCGACGAAGATATTGGTCGCGTCGCCGCCGGCTCCGCCATTCGGATGATGGCTGGGAGCATCGCCCGCACCACCGGCACCCGCCAGGAGCTGGAAGCCGTCGGTATCGTTCGTTATTTGAATCTGATTCAGGGTTCCACCCTTGGCGCCAAAACCACCTCCACCTGCTTCCATCCGATCCGTGATGGAACCGATAGTCGCATTGTTGATCGAAGCACCTACCTGACCCGGGGGAGCCAGAAGAGAAGCATCGTTTACCACTCCACCCGCAGCCGGAGCATCACCCGGCAAAGTCTGGAAGAAATGGAATTGCATGCCCACCGCCGCCGTGCCGGCGAGCACAGCGTTTACGTTGTCTTCAATATTCAGGCTATTAATCGTGCCGCCGCTGAGAATATTCCCGGTAATGGAGCCACCGAGCACTTTGAGGTTGCCGATGCCCTGCTTCGGCGAAACCAGACCCGTCATGCTAATGGTCGCGCTGGAAAGATCGTTCGGCTTGCCATGCGCATCGAGGTTCGTGACGATGTCACCGTTCACGCCGGCATCCACTTCGACCACCGCATTCGCGCTCAGCGACAGACCGGTCAATTCATGGTCATTGGCCAGGTCGTTGAAATTGTTGTCGTGATTGATATCCGTGAAAAAGACGATGACCTCGCCGGACGTCACATGGAGGAACTGCTGATAGCTGCCGCCGCTCGTGAATTCTTCAATCGTGTCACCGGCCCGCAATGCGAGATAATAGGTGGAATCCAGAGCATCGTGCCCCACGGCTTGGGAAATGGGGTCCGCCGAAGTCGAAGTATCCACAAACGACAACACATTGTAGTCTATCCCATCGACGACCGGCCGAGGAGCAGTCTGGTGATAGTGAGTGTTTGTCGGGTCGTCGGGAATTCCTCCGATGCGAATTACGGCAGGGGCGATACGACTTTCGAGAGGCTCGATGGAGCCGATGGAGGGAACGCGCTTCATGAATGGATAAGTGGAAAAGCTACGGAGAAAACCGGAGAGTGCAAGCTCGCTGGAATAATTTTTATCACGAATTTGACTGCGTCGTCTGGCATTTTCGTTGAGTAGATAATTCTCTTATCTGGCTCTTTCAAGAGAAATTTTAACAATTTCTTTACCGACGACCGCCGAAGGAAAAAAATTCATCGGCCCTCTGACGTCTGGGCACGACGATACGGCGAGCCGGACTAAAATTATCCCGCTCGCCGTTGCTGCTGCTGGAGGAAGGGGGGTTGTGAAGTTCAGGATTGCGGTGCAGGGGCCGGCGGCTGGGCCGGCAGGTTTTTGATCCGCTTCGTAAAATCGATCTCGATCGGACCGTAGAGAGCTTCGTATTTTTGAATAGTCTGCACTAGGGAGAGGCACAGCCTCTTCGCGGCGTCGGGCGTCATCACGATGCGGTTTTCCAGCTTGGCTGGCTCACCTTCCAGGATGGGGATATAAAAATTCGGATTAATCCCGAAATCGATGAACACTTCACTCGGGGTCTGTGCCACCCGGCAAACATTCGCATAACTGACGGTCAGGCGGCTTTGGTCGATGGGCGGGAGCGTGGGCTTGGTCGTTTCACTCATAGATAATCCTTGGGCGGGCAGAGTTAACGGAGGCGCACTCACCGAGCAACCCCTTTTTGCATTTCAAATCAGCTAGTCTGGACCAAAGGACGCATTCAGCGCAATTTGGCGTTCCTTTGGAGTCGTCCAACGCCATCCTTCTGCGCAAAACCAAGCTCTCCGAAACGAGCCTGATTATCACCTGGCTCACGGAAACGGAAGGCCGCCTGAAAACTGTCGCCAAAGGAGCCCGCCGCCCGAAAAGCAAGTTCGCGGGAGTGCTGGACCTTTTCCATCGCTGTGAAATCCAGTTTGCCCGCAGCCGTACCAGTGAACTTCACGGGTTGCATGAAGCCGTGCTCATCGAGCCATACGAGCAAATCCGTTTCGACTACGTGCGTCTGGAACTGGCTGCTTACTTTACGGAGCTAGTCGATCTGGTCACCGAGGCTGAGCACCCTTGCCCCGAAATTTATGACTTGCTTGGGCGAGCCCTGGCACATCTCGCAGCGCAACCTGCCAGCCAGCGTGCCTTGCTTCATTTCGAATCGGAGTTGGCCCAAATGCTAGGCATCCGCCATGAGCGGCTCACGCCAGCCGTCGCCATCGGCCGCGCTTACCATCGGCTGCCGCACTCGCGCCGGGATCTGGTGGCAAAGCTAGCTTGAGCTTTCTCGCGGTAAATTACGCGCCGACGGGAATTCCCTCACGTAGTGTTTGGAGAAGCTTGAGAGTTCCGTGCTTGGCGCACCAGAATTCTACGTACGCTCCAGCGTCTCAACCGCTGCGAAGACGATATCCGTCGTGGTCATAGTCGCGGCATGGGCGGGTCCATAACAGTGATGATCCTTGAGTGCTCTGGCGATTTCGTACCGCCGCCGACGCTCCTCAGGATCCAGCCTGTTCCCCAAGGCAAAATTCTCGTCCATGATCCGGAATTGCTCCCGGAGCCGGCGGCTTCTCCCAGTGCCCGAACCCGGAGGATTTCCTCGCGAGACAAGGCATCGATTAAAGGACGAAATTCGCTCACGACGGCATCCATATAACGGACGAGAGCGCGATTCAATCCCGGCAGACTGCGACCGATCTGAATTCCTCTTTCAATGGCCGCTCGCTCTGGTAAAGCAGCGCGCATGATTGAACCCGCGATCGGCATCATCGGAGGCAGCGGCCTCTATCAAATCGATGGACTCACCGAGACCCGTGAGCTTTCCGTTTCAACCCCATGGGGTGAGCCCTCCGACATCATCGTGGGCGGGAAGATCGCAGGACGGCAGGTCTTTTTTCTACCTCGGCACGGACGCGGGCATCGCATCATGCCCCATGAGCTGAATCATCGCGCAAATATCTACGCATTACGCTCGCTGGGCGTGCGCTGGATCATCTGCGTGACGGCCGTGGGCAGCCTTCAGGAACATTATGCGCCGCGAAGCATCGTCCTGCCTTCCCAGTTCTTTGATCGCACCAGCCGGCGCGCAGAACACACCTTTTTCGGGAGCGGGATCGTAGCTCATGTCGCCTTTGCGGATCCGATCTCCCAAGGCCTGCGCAACCTCATCGCCGGCGTGGCGATCGAGCTCGGCCTGCCGGTGCACAATGGCGGAACTTATGTGAACATGGATGGGCCCGCCTTTTCCACGCGTGCGGAGAGCGAAGCCAACCGGCATCTTGGCTTCGACATCATCGGCATGACTAATCTCGGCGAAGCCAAGCTGGCCCGCGAAGCGGAAATCGCCTTGGCTACCATCGCCATGGTCACGGACTACGATTGCTGGAAGGTGGAGGAGGAACCGGTCACCGCGCAGACCGTGATCGGCCACCTGCTGGCAAATGCAGAAACGGCAAAGAAATTGGTCGCGCAGGTAATCCAAAAAATCCCCGCGGAACCTAGCTGGCCAGAACACCGCGCACTGGAAAACGCGCTCGTGACCGATCGCAAGTATTGGCCCGCGGAAACCGTGAAGAAGCTAGGGATCCTGATCGAGCGCTTTCGCTGAGGCTTAGGCGGACGCTCGAGACATTTTCTCCATCACCATAATGCGGAACTCCTTGCAGTCCGGCACTTCCGATCCTCAAAAAAGCTCGGCCTGAATGGGTCCCGAGATCGTTACTTGAAAAGGTTCGGCACTGAAGAGCGGCGGCTCGATTAACGGCATCCGCGGATGATCGAAACGATGGATTTCTGCCGGCGTCGAGGCCCGCGTCACGATTTTTAGCAGCGGCTTTCCCTCGTTGGGATCTATGACGCCGCGCACCACATTTCCCGGAGCGATTTCGTCCCACGCGAAGGCGCGCGTGCGATCGGAGCGCTCCGCAAAGCGGTCCGCAGGGATGTCCACCAATTCCCCTCCGCGGCGCTGCCACCATTCAAGCGATTCCCTGCGGGCAAACCCCGCCCAAACGAGCTGATCCTTTCCCCGCTTGCGCCAAAACCCGATCCATTTGCCGGGCCGAATGATGTTGGTATTCAACGCCAACGCGGCACACATGGAGAAAGAGAAAATTTGAGTGAGATCAAGAATCGTTGGAAATATGAACAGCGCAGTCACTATCCATGAATCTCTTTGCCGTCCAACTCGATATCGCCTGGGAAGATAAAACCGCGAATTTTTCACGGGCAAAAGCGCTGGTGGCGGCCGTCAATCCACCGGCACAGTCGCTGATCGTTTTTCCCGAAATGTTCAGCACCGGTTTCTCCATGAATCTGGAGATCACCCGGCAGGACGAGAGGCGGGAAGGCGAAGTATTTCTTGCGCAGCTCGCGATCGAGCGGCGCTGCTTTGTGACGGGTGGGGTCGTTAACAACGGCGCAAACGGAATGGCGAGAAATGAATCCGTCACCTTTTCACCCGAGGGAAATCTGGCCGCACGGTATGCCAAAATCCATCCTTCCTGTCTGGGTGGCGAAGGAGAAAAGCATGAACGCGGCGTGGAAATCACTAGTTTCCCGTGCAACGGATTTACGGTTGCGCCGTTTGTTTGCTATGATCTCCGCTTCCCGGAAATCTTCCGCGCGGCCGCCAGGCGCGGCGCCAATCTCTTTGTCGTCATCGCGCTGTGGCCGGTAAAGCGGCAGCACCACTGGCTCACGCTGCTGCAAGCACGCGCTATCGAAAACCAGGCGTATGTCGTGGGAGTGAACCGAGTCGGGGAGGAACCCTCGCTCACATATGCCGGACGAAGCGTGGTCGTTGATCCGCACGGCATCATTATCGCTGATGCCGGCAGCCAGGAGCGCGTCCTCTCCGCATCGATTGATCTGAACATCGTCCGAACCTGGCGCGAGGAATTCCCAGCACTCCGCGACATGCATTGGCAGGATCGATAGCGTTCTCTCTCACTAACCTTGGATGTTGAGAGTTGCTTCAAACCAACTTCCCCATGGATTCCCCGTCCTCTCTTCAAGCAGCCGCCAATGCCCTCGCCTCCGCAGAGGCCCTCTTAATCACCACCGGCGCCGGCATGGGAGTGGATTCAGGCCTGCCGGATTTTCGCGGCCCCGAAGGTTTCTGGAATGCCTACCCAGCCTATCGCCACCTTGGCCTGGACTTTGTCTCCATGGCCAATCCACGCTGGTTCCGTGAGGACCCGGCGCTGGCGTGGGGATTTTACGGGCACCGGATGCAGCTCTATCGAAAAACGAAGCCGCACGCCGGCTTCGAGATTTTCCGCCGGTGGGCCGATCGTTTGGAAGGTCAGGCGTTCGTATTTACCTCAAATGTGGACGGCCATTTTCAGCGCTCCGGCTTCGCCGACGAACGAGTCGTGGAAGTCCATGGCAGCATCCATTTTGCGCAGTGCTTGAAAGATTGTGGTGCGCCGATTTTTCCGGCTGATTCGATTCAAGTAACAATCAATGAAACAACTTTCCGCGCGGAAGGCGAACTGCCGACGTGTCCCAGGTGCGGCGCACTGGCACGCCCCAATATTTTGATGTTCAGTGACGGCGGATACGCCTCAGATCGTTTCGAGCAAAAGCAGGCCTTGCTCGGCCACTTTTTGAAGAGCTGCGGTCGAAATCTTCTCGTCGTTGAACTCGGCGCCGGCACCGCTGTACCTACCATTCGCCGGTTTTCGGAAACGATCGTCATGCACCAGCACGCCTCGCTGATTCGCATCAATGTGCGTGAATCGGAAATTCCACCGCTGCCGCGATTTCATCCGGCGGGCAGGAGCCCGGTCTCGATCAGCCTGCCGATGGGTGCGCTCGCCGCTCTCGAGGAAATAGACCGGCTCGTTCAATGGCCGCAATGAGCGGCCCGCAAAGAATGATGAATTTACATTCATCATTCGCATTTCGGGCTTCTCACATTGGCAAGGGAGGCGTTGAATTGATGGAAATCCGCACCTTTTATGGAAATCGCCCGCCAACTCTCCATTTTCCTCAACAACAAACCCGGCACGCTCGCGGAAGTCTGTGATGCGCTCGCTGAGCAAAAGCTCAACATTTACGCGTTGTCCATTTCCGACACGACTGATCACTCCGTGGTGCGCATGGTGGTAAGCGACGCTCAGAAGGCGTCCTATCTCCTTGAAGAGCGAGGCGTGCTGGTAGTGGAAAATAATGTCCTCATGATCGAGAACGCCAACAAGCCAGGTACGCTGGCCGGCATCGCCCACGCGCTGGCCCGGGCGAAGATCAACATCGAATACGCGTATCTCGCCACCAGCCCCAAATCAAAAACCGGCCTCGCGGTCTTCCGCGTGAGCGATACAAAAAAGGCTGTGAAGGTTCTTCAGGGCAAAAAGTAACGCCGCGCCGGAAGTTTTCATCTTGCAGGAAAAACGGGAAAGCAACCCCTGCTGAGGAAACAGGCACCCGTGGAGGGTTGCTGTAGAGCAAGGCGCTGAATCAGCGAGCCTGAGAAGTTTCCCGCATCGCTTCTCTTGCGGCGCCGATGGCACCCGCCCATTCGCCGAGTTCCGCGGAGTGTACGGTTACTTGTTTACCGACGGGCCGCCATTCCATCTTGTCCAATTCGCGTTTTAAAGGACCGAACAACGCCTCGCCGGCGCGGGCAATACCACCACCAATGAGAATGGCTTCCGGATCAAGGACATTGATGAAGGACGTGATGCCGCAAGCCAGCGCGCGGATGGAAGCCAGCCAATATTTTTCCGCGTGGGGCTCGCCGCGCTCAAAGGCGGCGATTAAATCGTGAGTCGTGGCAAAGCGGCCCGCAGTGCGCTCGCGGATATTGTGATTTCCAATGAAACCTTCGAGGCTTCCGGGTGTGCCGACGATGCTTGGTTCGCCGTGCATATCGAGGCAGACGTGGCCCAAATGGCCCGCGCGGCCGAGATGGCCGCGCAGCAGGTTTCCATCGGCAATGATGGCGCCGCCCACACCCGTTCCCAGGGTGATCATCACGACGTTTTTCAATCCACGCGCAGCGCCGATCCAGGCTTCGCCGAAAAGAGAGGCGTGGGCATCGTTGCTCACAGGAACGAATGATTTGCCGAGAAAATTCCCCCAATCCAAACCTTCCAAGCCTTGCAAGCGTCCCGGCATGAAGGCAATCGAGCGCCGGTTGGCCGCTGCGAGTCCCGGAGCAGACAGGCCGACTGGGTACTCACTGCCGAGTTCCACAATGAGGGTGCGAATGACCTCCGCCCAGCGCTTTTTCGATTCCTGGCCGCCATCCAGCGTTTCCCGTATTTCTCGCCGAAGGATGGCACCCGCTGCGGAAACGAGGACTGCTTTGATCTGCGTACCACCGAGATCGATGCCGATCGCTTTCGAGTTACTTGATGTCTCGTGGTGGCCCATCGGAGCCATCAGATTTCCTGTCCCTCGCTCACGCTCCACCCGCCGTCGATCGCAAGCACTTGCCCTGTGCAGAACTTTGCGCCCTCGCTCATGAGAAAAACCGCTGCCGCATCCAAGTCTTGCGGTTGTCCGATCCGTCCACCATCGAGTGGTTGCTTGTATCTCATAAAGCCCTGAATTTCACGATCACCAGCCGCTCGTTGAGACATGGGAGTTTCCACCAGGCCAGGTGCAATCACGTTAACGCGAATGTTTTGCGCGGCGTAACAGGCCGCTATCGATTGGGAAAAACCGATGATGCCCGATTTCGCTGCGGCATATGCGTGAGTGGCAAAGTATTTCGGCGAAGGAGAAAAGCTGAGGACGGAGCCCATGTTTAATATGGCCCCCCCATTGCCTTGCGCGAGAAATTGGCGGATGGCCGCGCGATTGGAATACATCACGGATGTAAGATTCAGATCCAGCGTGGCGCGCCAGCCTTCATCAGTCATTTCGTGGAGCGGACCGTCTCCCATCCGCCGGCCGCTTCCGCCGGCAACATGATAGAGACCGTCGAAACGGCCAAAGGTGCGGGTAGCGATTTCGACGGCGCGCGTTGCCGTTGCGGGGTCGCAGGCGTCCCCTGCAAAAGCCCGCACCGACGGGCCGAGGCTGGCAAGAGACGTATCCACGCCTTTCTCATCGCGACCCACTACTACAAGCGCGGCCCCGGCTTCCTGGAAAGCAAGGGCCGCGGACAGACCCAGCCCGGTCGTGCCGCCGATGATAACGATCGATTTACCCGTGAGCGCCGCCATCAGCGCAAGATCTCTAGTCAATGCTGACTCCGCTCGCGAATGCTAGACGCGGCCCTTTCGGAATTCGCGCTTCGGGCTTCCTTCGACATTCGTCATTCTGGTTTCGGGCTTCTCCCTCACACCACTTTCCATTCATCGCGATATTCGCGGGTCAACCATTTCGGATCGCCCGAACCCGCAGCAAATTCCATTTGCTCCGGATTCCATTTCACGACCTGCCCATAGCGATAGACCATATTGAGCAAATGGCAGGCGGTCACGGTGCGCGCGCCGATTTCCACGTCCGCGATGGGTCGCTGGCGCGAGCGGATGCACTTGATCCAGTCGGCCTTGTGATCATCCGAAGAATATAGCTTCACCTTGGGATCCGGGAGAAACTCCTGTTCAACAGCGTCAAGCTGTTTGGCCAGCGGCGTTTCTGGCGGCTGCGCATTTTTCGCCGCTTTAAAGAGCGCGACTTCCTTTCCATTGATGATGAACTGGCACACGCCGCGATTGACGTAGATTGTGCCGTTCTCGCCAAAAAAAGTAACACCGTTTTCTTTGATGTGCTCAAGTTCGACGCCGTTGGCGTAGCGAAGTTTGCCGCCAAATTGCGCGGTCTTCCAATCGGCGGGTGGAATCATTTCCACCGGGCCGCTGTCCGCATCCACGCCGAGGCCCCACTGCGCAATATCCACGTGATGAGCACCCCAGTCGGTCACATAACCGCCGCCGTATTCCCAATACTCGCGCCACAGCGGGAAATGGGTATGCACACCGCGCGGAGCCAGGATGGAATTATAAGGACGCATCGGCGCCGGACCGAGCCACATGTTCCAATCGAGACCGGGCTCCATCGTCTCTTCCGGAAGATCACACCATTTCGCCGGTCCATTGAATCCGGCCATTACTTTATTAACCTTGCCGATCACGCCATTGCGCACGAGCGCGCAAGCTACACGAAATTCACGCGAAGAACGCTGCTGCGAGCCCGTTTGAAAAACGCGATTATTTTTGCGCACCGCGTCGATCACGGAACGCGCTTCGTGCACTGTTTCGGTCAGCGGCTTTTCGCAATAGATATCTTTGCCGGCATTGGCGGCGGCAATCGCAATGGGGGCGTGCCAGTGATCGGGCGTGACGACGGCGACGGCATCGATGTCTTTGCGCGCGAGCAATTCGCGGAAATCGTTATAGGTGTCGCAGCCTTTGTAATTTTCACCGGCCTTTTTAGCATAGCCTTCTTCGACAATGCGCTTGGCGTCGTTACGGCGCGTGGTATCCACGTCGCAAACCGCCAGGAGCTGAATTTCGGATTTTCCGACGAAACCAGGCAGGTGGAAGTGCGCCTGTTTGCCAGCACCAATGACCCCGAGAGTGATGCGATCATTCGGCTTGGTCTCTGCCGACCAAACGCGACTGGGAAGAATCAGCGGAGCCGCGCTGGCGGCCAGCACCGATTTAAGAAACGAGCGGCGGGAAGTACGAGAGTTCATGGGAAAACGAGGTTGCGCCTGGGGATGGGGTTCGGGCAAGGGTTGAAATAAGGGGGTGGCGATTATGAAGAGAGGGAGGGGCGATGCAATGCCGGAGTATTGGGGAAACTCTAAACTACTAACTGCCAACGTTTAATCGCTGCTGAGTAGGGCAAAAAAATCTCGTTAGGCCTGTTTTCCACCAAAGACGTATGCAAGAAGGCACGGCTGGATCGTATTCAGGGCATGTTGATCTCTGCTATGCCAAATACCGATGAACACGAACGCGGATGGCGGTCGGCGCGAAATTTTGTCCGCAAGAATTCGGCATGGACGTTTCGCATCCAGCCTTTGACGGCTGAGGGAACATTTGAACTGAGCTGCGAGGGCCTGCTCCGGGGCCGAGTCATTCATCGCAGGTTGATCGACGCAATCGTGCAAGCAGTGCAGATGGGCCGCGAAATCGGCGGGACGATTCAGATCCTCGATGCGGAAGGGAAAGTGGCGGACATTTTGCCGATGCCGTGACTGGCATGCCTATCAAATCCGTGGACAAGGTCCGCGGTTAAGGCGAAGCGGATTGGTGCTTTTCCACTCCTCCCTCCGTCAATGCGCGCTGACGACATGCGCAGCGCTCCTTATCCTTTCACTCCCGGCAAAAAGTGAATCGGAACTCGATTCACACGCATCGCAAGCAGCAGTGGCGGCGCTCGATCAATGGTTGCATCAAGACGAAGGCCATCGCTCACTGCTGACGGAAGCGCCTTTTGCAAATGTTTCGCTAACCAAAAGAGACGCGGAGGATGCTAAGAAATTGCTATGGGCGGATCACGTAGTTTCCATCAAAGCATCGCGCAAAGCCGAGATCGACGGCAAAGCGATCACGCTGAACGGGCTCACGATGAAATTTGAGATCGTGCGCTTTGGAGTCGGAAATAAGCCGCCAGAAGGTCACAATCTTTATCTATCATTGCACGGCGGCGGCGGGGCGCCGCACGAGGTAAATGAATCGCAATGGCGCAACCAAATCAAACTAGCCCAAGGATATAGCCCAGCCGAGGGGCTCTATGTTGCGCCGCGCGCACCGACCGATAGCTGGGACCTCTGGCATCAACCGCACATCGACGCCTTCTTCCAGCGTTTGATTGAAGACCTCATCGTCCTCGAGGAGGTGAATCCGAATCGTGTCTATATCCTCGGATATTCTGCTGGAGGCGATGGTGTCTATCAACTCGGACCCCGGATGGCTGATTTTTGGGCAGCGGCTTCGATGATGGCCGGACATCCGAACGACGCTTCACCGCTGGGTTTGCGGAATATAGGATTCGCCATTCAAGTAGGCGGAAAAGACGCGGCCTATCATCGCAATGAAATCGCCGCCCAGTGGGGTCAAAAGCTGGATGCTTTGCAGCAAGCCGATCCCGGCGGGTACGTGCACTTTGCCGAAATCCACGAAGGCAAGCCGCACTGGATGGATATGGAAGATCGCAAGGCGATTCCCTGGATGGAAAAGTTCACGCGCCAGCCGTTGCCGGAAAAAGTGGTGTGGCATCAGAGTAAAGTAACACACACGAGTTTCTACTGGCTGGCAGTGCCCAAAGAAAAAGCGACGCCTGAGGCCGATGTGGTGGCGGAACGGCATGGGCAGACGATCACGGTTTCTGCGCCACCAGATGCACCCATTACCGTGCGTCTAAACGACGCCATGCTTGATCTCGACCAGCCGGTCACGGTGAGCTTGAATGGAAAGGAAGTCGCGCACGACCGCATTGCGCGAACGATTTCCAATCTCGCGACCACCTTGCAAGAGCGGGGTGATCCGGATTTAGTATTCTCCGCGGAAATACGGAGCTCGCTGTTGAACAAGAATTGAGCAGGCATTTTCGCAGCTGAAGCTCCGTGAGCTCAAAAGAATCGCGGAAGTGATGGTTGTTTAATCGATGACCTTCCTCTACCCCCGAACGTTTGGCGCGCCCCGGCGATGCCGAAGACAGAAGTTTCCCCTGCGCTTTCTGTCGCAAATGAAGCCGGCTCTTTTTGCGACTATTATCTTTGCAGGGATTCGCGTCGCCGCTGCGGCTGACACTCGAATCGCAGCCGGCAAATCATTGGAGCTGAGCGAGGATCTGGTGCTCTCGGGAGCGGATTCACTCGAAATGGAAGGCACCCCGCAGAGTCCATGTTTAGTCGAAGGCCATAGCCATCAAATCAAAACCCAAGCGCCATGGACGGGTCATGTAAAAATGACCCATTGCCGCCTGCATGACCTCGGGGCAAAGGCGGCCAAACCGGAGGTTTACGCATTGGAACTCAGGGCGGAAGGCAACACGGAGATTCGTATCGATCACTGTGATTTCGACGCCTGTG